>Ga0209700_104990_pt1 | contig 23075 bp, 7 predicted proteins | sample SiratroredBW_FD_187528 | JGI IMG/M metagenome (GOLD analysis project Ga0209700, IMG submission 187528) | Root nodule microbial communities of legume samples collected from California, USA - Siratro red BW (SPAdes) (version 2) | ecosystem: Host-associated > Plants > Roots > Nodule | place: USA... | reverse complement strand
TTTTTTCATTTTAATATTCTAGAAAATACTTTTAGAAATATTAAGAAAATAAAATGCGTTTTAAAAGATACATTTTGTAATGTAATGAAAGGTTTTTGAGAAGTAGTTTTTATAATTTTTTTTTTTTACATTCGAGAATGTACTTTACTATGACACATTTGTTCTCTTAATATTCTGAAAAATAATTTTCAAAAACAAGAAAATAAAAATATTATTTTTCCATAATATTAAAAAAATAAAAAATGTATTTAATAAAAGTACATTTTAGATTTTAAAGGGAGCAATTTAAATGTTCTTAGAATATTTTTTTTCTTATATTCAAGAATATAGTTTTTAGAACATTGTTTTGCTTCGTATCATTCAGAATAGTACTTTATGAAACATTAAAATAAATAGTGTGTTTGTAAAATACTTTTTAGAATGTTAAGAAAACAAAGATATGTTTTTTTTAAAGTATTTCTTGAAGAACATTTTCCACCCAAGTTTCATGAACGAAATAAAGGATAAGGTTGAGAGAGTGAAAGCATAGAAAGGTGTGTATAGTATAGAGGGGAGTGCATAAATGCAAAGGAGAAAGATTTTTGAAAACAAGGGGAAAAACAATGGTAAATATGTCAATTTAATCTAAAGAAACAAAAAGGGTGGTGTATGTAGTACAAAACATGAGTGTAAATAGTAAAAGTCGTGTGTTAAATAGATATTTTTGGTCAAGCCCAATAATGACCATGAATGCCAAGAAAGAATATGAAACCATTCGTGCAATGGACTTATTAAATTATTTAATATTAACTTAAACTAATGATATGAATCTATGAACAAGTTTTTTATTTTTTTATATGTTTGTTTGGTCACTTTATTTTAAAAATAAGCAATTTTCAGTTTATTTAAAAAAGCGAATCTTAGGTAATTTAGTTCAACTTAAAAGAATAGTTCTGGAAATAAATAATTTCTAAAAAATAACTTCCATTTAATTGCTGGTTTTATTCAACACTAGGAAGAACACAAAAACGAGAATGAAAGAAAATAATATCTTATGATACAATGTGTATAACATGCCGAAAGAGTTACAAAAGTTTCAACATTTAAAGCTAACCAAACAGAATAATAAAACATTGCTAAGACAAAACTGATGTGGAAACCAACATTACAACAATACAAAGCATGTATTAATAGTTAATGTAACTTAAATAAGAATCTATAAACCATAATAACAAATCAAAAATAATAAAAAAAATTATCAAAATCACAAAAAATTGACATTAAGATTTTAATACGAAAAAGATCTAAGTGTAAAAATCTCATTTGTCTATTTGAACTATGATCAACAAATAATACAAAATAATTTCTATAAAATACACACAAAACAATGTTAAGACCTAGCCAAAAAATAAAGTAATAAAGCTTGTAAATGGAGAACAATAAGATAAAAAAAAAAAAAAAAAAAAAAAAAACTTGAAAAAGGAAAAAAAAAAAAAAAAAAAAAAAAAAAAAAAAACCTTAGATACACGTTCTATGGAAAATTCTGTTTAAACCTTATATCAACAATCCAACTATTCAGAATGAAGAATCTAGTGTTCCGAATCGGTTATTATTAAATTTTCAGCCTTATCCAACGATAAACAAATGTAATCTCTCTTTCTCTCTCTCTCAAAAGTGAATTTTCTCAAATTGAATCTCCCTTTCTTATAGAAAGGGATTATTACTCTGCCCTCTCTAATATATGGTTTTTCGATTTATTTATTAGACAATCACAATTTTAAAGTTAATTTATCGCAAGTATTTAATTCAAAAAAAATATTCAACTAAAAACTACTAATAATAAATAGTAAATATTCATAAATTAAGTATAATGATACTAGGAGCACAAAGAGACAATACCACTGCATGTTCACTATCTTCATCTTTTCGAAATAAAAACTCACTGGAGTCCTCGTTTTCTATCCAACGAATACATATTTATATTTATTTATTCAGTACTCAATTTAAAAAATTAAATATTATTCATAGATAATTAATATAAAAATTATTTATGTGTTGATGAGAGAATCGGAAAGATTTCACAAGAATAAGAACTACCACCTTCAATCCAAAATCTTAAGACATTAGATTTATGAGTTTTTTTTATATATTGTTCAACTTTCTCACACTTGAATATCTAACAATTTTTTCCTCCCCTCAAGTGATAGTTACTTCTCCACCGTATTAATACACTCCCCTAGAACGAAAACAATCTCAAATCACCTTTAATTCAAAACTTTAAATATTATATTTATTGGTCTTCTTTTATATATATTGGTCTTCTTTCGTATATATATTAACAAACATTCGTTAAAAATATTTATTTGATATTTATCACAAATTTTACGACCAACTTGAATTTCTTTTTTTTTTCATTCCCACCGACCCCAATGTCTTTTATGTTTGTTAGACATAATGACACCCTACGTATGTTTCCTTTACAACCCAACAATGAATTTATTTGGCATTGTTGCCGGCCTAGGTTTCTTGGACCCTAACAACACCATTGTGCATTATGTCACATCCTCACTTCTCCATTATTTCATTCTCCCTTTTTCCCACATTCCTCAAAAATATAAACAATCTCTCTGCAACTTTTACTATTAAAATACTCCTTCATGCATTTTTCTTCTTTTCCTCACGTTCGTGTTATAGGCTTGGTTTGCTGGATCCCTTTTGTTTCTTCTCCACAACACCATGATCTGGTTACTTACAAAGACCTGCGTAGTTGTTTCCTTTTCTTTCTTTCTTTTTTCCATTTTACCTTTTCTTTAGGTTTAATTAGACTTTTGTTATTTGAGTATTTTAATTATGTGGTGTCAGTTCTTTAAATTTTAATTTCATCTCTCTAATAAGAAGTTCCACTTCATATTTTTTATTCTAATTTCCAAGTTAATTATACTAATTAAATTATATATCATAAATATAATTGTATCCTTCTATTTTGTTAGAAATATTTATACATTTATTACTAAGATCCGAACATTTACCTTTTATAAAATTCTTTAGAGTTGACTTGACGTGAGTTCAAATTATAAATGATCTGAATCTAAATTGGAGAAGTTTTGATTTAGTAATTAGAGAATGAAGAAGGTTCACTTATAAATAACATTTTGTTTTTCAAATAAAAAAAAATATTAAAAGATTAAATAAATGTAAGGTGATTAGGTGATGTGTAAAATAAGTAAGTAAAAATCATAAATACTTTCACTTGACTAACTCAATTACAATAATTACTTAGTTATATGCATGTGAAAGCTGAGAAAGCTTAGATATGTAAGTTTGTTAAGTTGCTTACCCACATATTTTAGACTGTAAAGATCCAAATATTTAAGTGCGGATATTACAATATATATATATATATATATATATATATATATATATATATATATATGCTTAATTTCTTACATTATCAATAAGTAACACTGAGTAGTTTTTATTTCAAGACATGAACGCCAATAAATTTCAATAAGAGATTAAAATCAAACAATTTAAAGAATGAATTGGAAACATTTGACGTATGAGAATTAAAGTTGTACATTTAGATTTAAAAAACCCTGAATGATCCGGTAAATACTGTAAACTAAAATTACACAATGACAATTCCTCAAATCTTAAAATTGTAATTAATTTTTTAAACTTAAATGCAATGCGTGCTTCTTTCACATTAAATTGTCTAAAGTTAAGCTCAATGGTACTCACTATGATTATTAGTAAATGTTTGCATGCTTAATTTTGTGTTAAATAATTCAGTTTAGATCCAAAATTAATGGAGTTAAAACAACTTTAGCTGAATTTTGAAGATAAAAAAAACTTTACTTCTAACTTTAAATAAAATAAAACCATACAACATAAATTACATTTCTTCAAAATCAATTTTACAATGGTTACCCCAAGACACATGCAATACTTTAGGTGTGTTTAGTGTTATTTTTCATGATAAAACTCTAATTATAAAAGAATAATTCTAAAATCATTTAAATAACTGTGTTAGAGATATTTTTTTCCTCATGTACTGGATCAAGAACAGTCTTTGACAGCTATAGTTATTAAGCTTTTTCTCTGGAGTAACATGACAAGGCCTAAGGATTCTTTTCTCAACATAAAGTTGATTAACTATTTTATTCTGAATACAAATATTCACTCCCTTTGTGATGCATTCATTCACTGCTAAACTTCAAAGCTGCCCATATTTTGTAGGACCACTGACCCAAAGCCAATTCTTAAGGGCAGTGAGGGAACTTTTTGGAGAGCTAGTAGGGTCCTTGGCCCTGACTTTTTGTAATTGTTAAAATAAATAATTAAAAATATTAAAATAATATTATATTATTATTTATCTATTTCATAGTTTTTATTGTAAAAATAATGGCAATTTTTTTAGATAAATGTTTCATCTCTCTTTCTGGAAAAATATATTTATTTTTTATAGTATTTTATTTTATTGAATATTATTACTATTTTAAAATCTATTAATAGTAATTCATAGAGTTTTGTTGTCTTTTATTTTATATTTATTTGTGAATGTAGTAAGCTAAATTGTGAGCATTATACAGGGATTAATGGTTTGAAGTTTAAGATACACTGATAACTATATATTCTTCATTAATTTCCTATATATTTTTTTGCTAACCTTGTTCTTGTAGGCATATTAATTGTATTTCAAATTTCAAGTAAATGGATGTAAGCAAACTCTATTGTAAATATTCAAGAAACAAATTGAATACCAAGCTACACTACTTATTTCTATTTGTTTTCAACATTTCATTTTGTCTTGACACGATTTGAAAGCATTTTGCTAAATGAATAATAAAATCAATTTTTCCAGCATAATTAGCATATTTTTTAAAAATTATACATAAAGGATTGATACTAATGTTTATTATAATCAATATAAATAATTTATAACATGTGAAATTCACGATCACACTTGCAATCTCAAGTCCCGAAAATGAATACTTTGTTTATCTATTATTTAAATATATATTTTAAAAATGTTTTGAGAATTATTAATATGATTAATATTTGAAAATGATTTCTATGATATTATATATATATATATATATATATATATATATATATATATATATTATTTTTATAAAAAATAAGTTCCTAAACATAATCGATTTTACTTTTTGAAGGTAGTAAATTTGTCATACAAGTTCTAATATCCTTAGCATTATTATACTGAAAAAAAAAATATTAACTGTTAAAGACTTAAAGCATACCAGTGAGGTAAAATATGAAAGGTAACACAAAATCTCCTAAATTTAATGTTCTTCACTTTGTTCTTCTTGTCCATTATCCATAACATAAACATATGATCAACATTTCGTTCATTATTGCAGTGTAATTGTCATCGTCCACTAATTCCTAAACTGATTATGATTTGATGGAATGACTGTGACACAGAGACTAACAACCTACTGGGATTTTCTTACCAATTGGCCCCCCATTTTCTGCATGAACACATGATGCATGATTGAAAAAGGGAGCTTAAAGGTTCAAGAAAAAGTTCACTTCTTTTGGCACAAATCTTTTGTATCATTAGTTGTTCCATGCTGGTTCATCCTTTTCTAAATGGCACAACTAGATTTCCAACTTTAAATTTCATAAATTGATACTTTATTTTTATTTCCCATAATTATCATTGAGGTATTCATCGTCAAGGCTGGATAAAAATCAATTTAATGGATGTGCTTAAATTTGTGATTTAAGATAAGTTTATTCTATGTTTAATATAAATGTCTCTTATATAGATGAACTATATATGCATTCTTATATATGTTAGTAACTTTTGTCTTTACAATAAAATATTCAAGTGGCTCAAATGGGGCACCCTCTCTATTATGATCATAAAAGAAAAAGTCTAGAAATCATTTACTACTTTTAAGTGCGCCATTGAAAGGGTATCAATATAATGTGTTGGTAAGGTACAAAAGTCAAAATTGGTGAGTTTTCTTGCCTCCTATATTTATGTGCATCAACCTATGACAGTTTCTTTTTCTTGCTTGTGAGAAATTCTGTGCAAAAGGCCCAAATGGCAATAATTTAAAGCAAATGGTTGAGGACAACCATAAGAGAGAGAAAAACCGACACAGCCTTTAACTGATAGAAAATAACTACTTAAAAGCTGTTACATGTTGAAACTTTCTTTGAACTTTAAAATTATTTATGGGATGTTGAACGGTTCTGTGGTTCCAGAAGAAACGGTGTATTTGGTTACAGCAGTCACAGATTCGACGAGTATAGAAAAACAATAATATATTTGACTTAGCCACACACACAGGTCTCTTGCCAAAGGTGACCCTAAGGAATTGTGTATTGTTCAGGAAAATGTTTTATGAGATCCAAAATGGTCATTAATGTCTAGAAAGAGAAAAATAGAAGAAAAGAAAAATCAGATATATATAAACATTAAAAAAGTTTATGCTGGTTTAAAGTTTATTAGTAAAATTGAAAATGAACAGTTATCATTTCAGAAAAAAAAAATATATATGATGTTGGTTGTGCAGAGAATCAGTAAAATAACTTAGCAAATAACTCTTCACAAATAAGGAAAATGAGCAACATTTATTCTTCTGTTCCAAAGAAATAAATAGTTATCCATTATAAAATGGTAGATGCGTTATCAGATTATCTAAAAGTAGGTTCAACTCAAGAAAACCTTAACATTTTATCAAGTGAAATCAGTGCTAATTACCCATCAAATTTTATGAAGTGAAAGAGAAGAACACATTGTGGAGTGAAAGAATATATGAATGCCACTGTACCCTTTTGTAACTCTGCATTTCTTTTGCAAGGAAGGGAATTGTATACACCAAGCCTTTTGTTTTGTGAAAAGGGAAAATGAAGAAAAGTATACACTATGCAGTACATTGAACTGGTTCTGCATAGGGACTGATTAGAGCACTTTATTATTCACTCTTGTATCTCCTTCCTCTTCTCTAATATGATCAACCACACCAAAAAACCTCACTGTACAAACTATAAACAAATACCACAAGACACAACTCAAAAAATCTGTTCAATTACCTGTGTTAAACTAAATGTCATCATTGTCACTCACATTGATCCTACAGGATTGTCTCTCTTCAAAGATACCTGTGATTGTGAATTTGATCCAAAAAGTGGGAACTAGTAGCAGCAGATGGGGCAACGGATTAGGCCATTTTCATTGCAGTCAGGGCAACGTTGGAATCCATACTCACCAACCTCACCTTCATCTTCTTCTTCATCATCATCATAACCTTCATAGTAGATTTTACAACTTCCATAACAAGTTTCACATGGCACAAACCTTATATCCCCACAAGCCTCACATACTCCCTCATCATCAACCTTGTCTTTGATCTTCTCACAACGATCAAGCAATTTCTCAAGTTTCCCATCCTCATGCAGTTGTTGAATTTCCTCTGCTCCACCAATGTAGTTCCTCCCTATAAACACCCTTGGCAATCCTAATCCACCCATACCATATCCATGACCCAATAGCTCTTTGAGCTCCTCCTTGAACCCTGAATGCATTGACACATCTCTCTCATCCACCCTCACACCTAACCCCTTCAGAATTAGCCTCACATGGCATGAATCCTCGTATGTCTTTCTCACACCACGCAAGCTTGTGAAATACAACACCACCTTGTCCTTCCCAAATGGGGTAGCCTTCAAATCCACCACAGCATCATCATCATCATCATTGCTGATCTTGTTCTCTTCCTCAATAGAAAACCCCTTTTGCAATGATTCATCTGATGAGGAAACAACAACCATTTGAGGGTCATCCAAATCTGAAGCTGCAGCCCTGAGACCCGAACAACCATTTGATCGCTCCTCCTCACTCTTCTGATGCCATATTGATTTGGTTGAATTATTGGGTGGATCATCAACATGGCCTTTGATATTGACATCAAAAGAGAAACTCTTGAAGTGCTTTGGTGATCTAAAAGGGCTTGTGTCTTCAAGGCCTTCCATCAGTTCCCATGTGTTGATAGTCTCTGGCTCACAAGGTGGTGTTGAGATTGGAGTCTTGAGGATTGCTTTTGGCACCATTTGCTCAATCATTTCAGACCATGTCTTTTCCCCTCTCTCCTCCTTTCCCTTTTCCTCCTCCTCCTCCTCCTCATCATCATTCTGGGGCATGAAACTGTCACTGTCAATGACCTTGCCACTGGGAAGCCTCAAACCATTGCCATGGTTGATGAGGGGCACCTGGTCCAGAGACCCTAGAGTGGTTGATGTCAATGCCACAACATGGTAACTGTCTCCTTTGCTTTGAGGAGGGTGATGTACATGCACAGAGAAGCTTCTAGGCATAGAGGAATAATAAGGGGCGTCGCAATGACAATGTTGACACCCCTTTGGCTTGGAATTAGCACAACCCATAATTCTCACACAGAAACACAAATCTGAATTGGTAAACAAACAAACACAGGCAAGGCAAAAAAAGAAAAAAACAAAACTTTGTTTGGGGAATCAAAAACACCCCACAAACAACCACAAACCCAGTTCACTCAAACCAAAAAGAAAACTGAAAAAAGGTAAAATAAGAAACTTTGCACAAAATTTGATGATGGGGTTCGTTCATATACCAGAAATGGCGATTCCAGATAAGGAATTTGAGTGGTTAATTACATTTGGATGGAAGAACAAGAAGAAGATGAAGAGAAAAAACTCACACACACACGCGGATGGAAATGAAAAGGAAGATGTGATGGAACCAGAAATGAATCGAAAGTCAAACAAAGAGGGCGAGAAATCAATCATTCAACAACCATTCATCACCAAAACCCCACACGCTCACTCTCTCTTTCTATAGTTTTAGAGAGAGAAAACAGAAACCATAAACAGATTCTTAGGACGTAACTTCTGAGGAAGAGAAGTTTATATGTTTAGACACGACACAAATCACAGAACTCAAAAACAAACTGCAGTTTAAGGTATAATATTCCACTTCCATGAATCACCTTTTCAGTAATAGATATTGTTTTAAGAATATTATTCAGTAAACATCTGTGATAGATTTTAATGATTTAAGAAAAAATTAAATTTATTTAATTAAACAAATAAATGTAAAAAAAAAAATGAATTAGGAATACACAGTTATAAGTTATGCTAGGATGTAATTTCTATTTCTATCAAATATAAGATAATCCATCTTTTATTATTACATGTGTAAACGGTAAACAAACATAAATATCTTAATCCCTTACGTTTTTTTCTTTTTAATTTATTGTGAAGAAAAAAGAATTTAATACATGGGTGTATTTAAAATATTTTAAAAGACTCCTTTTTATAAAAAAAAATATTGGAATATTTAATCAAAATTTTTAAAGATTAAGAAAAGGTATAGCATTCAACGTAATTTATATTTTTTTAAGGACAACATATTTAATGGTATTGAATTAATATGTTAAAAGATTAGAAAAAGTTACATGATATTTGTACCTTAACGTTTTTTCACCCCTTGGATGAAGTTCGTTATCGATCAAAGTAGTTATGGACTGATTAATAGACTCGTAAGATTGACATAAAATTGATAAGTTGATATTAAATTTATAATCAATCGAATTAGTTGAAGACTAACCTTATGAGAGTCTCATGGGATGTTTTTGGGTTGGGTAGTAAGAATTTTATACCGATATTCTGTTATTAAATAAAAACAAAACAAACTTTTATCTATTTGTTACTCGATTTGCATTAAATTGTTTTTTTTTCTAGTATTTAGGAATTTCTCTAGAACTTATAAAAAAACTTTAATCAATCTCAAATTTCCTATAAATACGAGGGATCTCATGGTGGAAAAGGTAAACTGCAATAATTATAATCACATTAGAAAAGAAAAAAAGTACTTTCTATTTCAATCTTTAGAAAAGTGAAAAAGTACTTTCTATTTCAATCTATAGATGAGAATTAGTAAAAAAAAATGAAATGATTATTAAAATGAAGTACAAAAGGATTATTTGAACTCTTTATACAAAATAACTACAAAGATGTGTATTTAATTGCTATCGTACCTATAGAGGAATATATATGAGAGAAAAATCTTTAATCAACATCAATTTTTCTATATAAATATGAGTAACCTCATATTCAAAAGGGTAAATTGCAATAATTATAATTTATAATTATATTATAAACAAATATTTGAAAAAGAAGGACTTTTCATTTTAATTTATAGGTAGGGAGTCGCCACTATATAATTGCCTTCATATTGTTGACTACTTCTATGCCCCTCTATGTATTGCTATTTAGAATTTCATATAGTAATCTTTTTAAATAACAATGTTGTTCATCAAAAGTGGTGGTTGGCAACCCTTTTCGATAACCTTCCATTCTGTTGTGACTTACACATCATGTTGTAACATGTATCTTTCAACAGTCACTTCCAATGTATGTAGTCATTTTTAATGTTCTATAGCTAATAACCATAATGAACGTAGATATTTTTGTTGTTTCTGTCTTATGTTGTCTTCTTGAGAAACTATGATGACATTTTTTTCTCCATGACTTGTATTAATACTCAACAACTACACAGATTTAGAGATCTCTTATAAATATGTTCAAGTTGTGAGTCTTATGTTTAAACTCAATCTAAGTCTTAATCTCAATTATAGTCTCGGTCTCAATCTCAAATATGGTCCAATCTTAGTCTTAGTAATTGTCACACCCTGCACATTTATGTTTCTATTTTGGTTTCCTCTACTCTATTCCATTGTTAACTATATCAGTCACGAATATGCATATTTCTTTCCTCCCAAAAGTTCCACTTTCTCTGCCAATGTTCCTTAACCATGTTATTTATCACATGTTTACTTATATTATCTTTGCCTAGAACGCACTACTACTGTGTAGTTACTATATGGGTATATTGTTATTCCTATCCTTAGCCCTGTTCACTTCATTACCTTAAACTTCAAAGAGTTCTTAAAATTACATTAGGCATAGACATCATTCTGGATATGAGAACACAACTCTTGACCATTTATGTTTTATCCATAGTCATGCATTCAGTTGAGTCATGCACTATATTTCCTCTATGTCTATCGTCCTTTATCTAAATAGTATCTTGTTCCTGTGATTTCAAATTTCCCAACTTATTGTTAACCACATACACTTCCAAGTTATATTTTGTTTATCATTTAACTGCAAGCTACAGTAAAAGTTAGCCTTAAGTTTATTATAGTGTATTGAGATTGTTCTTACCCATCTATCACATAACTCCTATATTCTCTTAGATATTCTACAAGTAAAAAATATGTGGTATGTTATCTCTTCTCTTTCCTTACAAATTTAATACCTAATATCCATTGTCATCCCTTTTTATTAAATTGACCTTTGTTGGTATCTTATTTAAGAACATTCGTCAAGCAAAAAATTGTGGGTTGGAAAAGTTTTTAGGCTTCAAACAATTTTAAAGCACTTTTGTTTTCTACAACTAGGTTGTGTTGCAGTACCTCATGCTGATTTGATTGAGAAAATTCTATCGACATCTTCTTTCAACACCATTCATTATTCTTATCTATTCTGAAATTTAGCTTTAACTAGATACAATAATTCTCTTTCTTGTTATGTTTCCCACACTAATATCTTTTGTCTCCATGGTATTTTCCACTTCTAGTTTTCTTATGACCAAACCTCATGTCCCTTATTCTTTTATCCTTAGAATATGAAATTGTGCATAAACTAAGAAACTTTTGATCAAGTGGCCTTCCTTCTACTCACACATCCTTCGAGAATTTGGTCTTGTCACTCGAACCTAGTTTCCATTCAATATTGTTATCAAACCACTTACCTAGTTGTCCGTCCTCACAACTTTTTACATAAAATTCCACTAGCATGATCATTTCCTAACTATGCCAAGCTTATTTAAATTCCTTCATGTACCATACATAGATTCTAAAATTTCCTTCAATAACATCATTTTCCACTCCTAATCTCCATTTCCACTTTGTCAATAAGACAATATAAAATTTTTCAATGTCTCCTATACCTAACCCCTCTTGATCTTTGGATTTATATATTATTTCCCATTTAACCCAAGATCGCTCTCCCAGCCTTGAGTCTATCAATGGGAAGAAGACTAAATGCCTATATGGAAGGTTTATAGGTTTTCCAAATATTATGTTGCTTCAATAGTTTGTAGTGAAGGATCATATCTCATTGTATGCTTTCACATGTCTATATATTACTGACTTATCTTCTAAACACATTTGATCATTTAAAGTAAAATTAACTTTACATTTCTTTATGGCTTATTTTCTAAACACATTTGGTCATTTAAAGTGAAATTAAATAAAAAAAAACTCCACATTTCTTTATTTTCCTTTTTAAGACAATGAAAACTGCTTCACAACTTTAACAACTCTTTTTATGATCATGTTTATATTTATTCATATAACAAATTTTGTTAAGCTAATACTTTTTTTTTAAAGAGATGACAATAAATTTTAAATGGATGGAAAATTTTTGCATCAATTTGGTCCACCATGGTCTTAAGATTTTATTTATAAAGTGCTCTAACAATTTTTATCGATCTTCTTAGATAATTTATTATTTAAGTAGTTTCTTATTAAAATATATAATAATTTTAAATATATATATATATATATATATATATATATATATATAATTTATGATACTATGAAACAAATACCAGAAAAGAGGCTAAACATAAAAAACTGCATGTTTTTAAAACTACAAAATCCATAAACCAAAATATTTACCCAACTAATTCAACCAAGTATCAACACATCATTTATAAATTTTCCTATAAAGATTTAGCGTCTTATTTAATATCGTTGAATTTGTAATATTAATAATTATATTAAAAAATATATGTAACTATGTCTTTTCATATTAAAAACTATATAACCATTATTTCTTATTTAATTTAATTGTGCATTTTATTTATAATTGTTTCACAATGTTACACTCAAGTTATTCTTTTATTACCAAGTTTTCAAGTTTCTTAAAATATATAAAAAATTTAAAAATAAAATAGTAAATATCTAGAATGGATTTTTGTAATAAAATTTACAAAACAATAATAATAGTTTGGTAAACTATATAAGAATGAATAAAAAATGCAATGGAAGTTCCTTACTTGCACTCTCGTTGTATTTGTAGTTGTTGCCACGTTATCTTTGATGTGTCACATTGCAGACTTCTGGAGAGAACAGTAGCATCATTCTGCAATTTCTGGCGCGTGGGGCCCGCTTGCAGTTTCGCATTCTTTTGTTTAGCTGGCTTTTACCACCGACATTATAAGATTATTTTATTTTAATTTTTAGATTTATCATTTTTCTTTTTAAATTTTTCTTAATCCTTAATTAAAATTTTAACTAATGTCGAGTACAAATTTTTTCACAGTGATATTGTTGACTCAATAATTTGTCAGATTATGCAGAAGTTAGCAAAATAGTTACCTGAAAAAAATAAACAAAGTAATTATGTTGTGAATTTTGTTATCAATGATCACGTCTCGATTATGTCGTTGTCGATTGGTGTAAATAAATGATAACTTAAAAATGGAGTTTATAGAAAAAAAAATGTAATTATTAGATGAGACTTCTAAATAATGTGATATTTTTCTGGTGTGAATATGATTGTTACATCATAGTTAACTTTATTACTTTAAAACAGATAAAAAAAATATTATAACAAATTGAGAATAAGACAAATTAAAATTTTGAATAAGGTCTAAAAAATATTTTTGAAAAATTTTAACGACAACAAATCGTGTTATTTTAACCTCAATATATATATATATATATATATATATATATATATATATATATATATATATATATATATATATATATATAAAGAAGTAATAAATCGTATATTTCAACCAAACGCATGTTTCTATGTTTCCAAAATGAAAAACATATTGGTATCAATTAATTCACTATAAAATACATATTTTTCTAAATATATTTTTGAAATGTTTAATTTATAATTTTTTAAAGAAAGCCGTGCACCTGGTTATAGATATGAAAATTGAAGTAATTTGGTAAGGAGTATACAGAGTGGGGGAAATGATTTGCCGAAGACTAATAATGTTCTTAGTTTAATATTCCATGAATTTTTTGAAATACGATGTATGTTCCTCATACATCTATCTATCGTTAATAAAACAATTTTAAGTTTAACAAAGTATCAAATTTAATAGTCTATTTTAATCCAATAATTAAGAGGATATTGAAATTTGTTTGGATGATAATTTATAAAGCATTTCACTTGTATTTACTAACATTTTAAGAAAATATGTAAGAAAATTATATTCTTGTAATATTGATATGGCTATTTCTAAATCGATTATTTGCAGATAAGTTACATTCTAAATCAATTATTTCTAATTTAATTGTTTTATTTCCATCTTGGAGCTTCAAACTATAACTCATGAATTGGTTTGCCTTGTTTTCTTAACTCACTTCTCCAAAAATTATCCCCTTCACATACCTTTATTACATTATTATTTATAGTCTTGATTTTTATTATTTTTTGGGTCTTCTCATGTTTTTCCAAATTAATATCCATTCAAATTAACACCTCCATACACTTATTACTAAAATAAAAAGTATTAAAATTGAAAAGCATGAAATTATCCAAAATGAGAATGTGATATTCACACGTGGGTGTGATGTATGGAGAATGGGGCATCACATAATTGAAAACTCATTTTTGTGATACACAAGACATGAGGGCACGTGCGAATGGCTCTTTCCAGCTTTCTCATGTTGTGTTGCCCTAGCTATGGTTATTATCATCGGACATTGCCTCTCTAATAATCATGAATGCACTTGTTTGGGGAACCATTTTCATTCACCCTCATCATTCATTCATCCACACTTTCAACTTTTCTTTCCTTTTAGTCTTTCTTATATTAGTAAATAGTGTTCTGCTTTTCTTTTGGGGTTCACGTTTCTCTTATTAGATGAATTATCTTTTTCTATTCATCCACATTCATCTTCACGACTTTACTCTCAACTTTTGCTTTGATCTTCCATCTACGATATCCTCAGGTTTCTTTGACATGTTAATTTCGATTATATATGTAAACAAAAGTTTAAATTTTATAATTGTTAATGTAATTTTTTAACAATTAACTAATTAAAAATCATTATATATTAGGTATAACTTTTTGTGCAAAACCCTCCCATACACTTCAAAAAATTAGGACTCACATACACAAACTTAAGAAGAAAAAGTTCAACTAAAAACTCTTACAAATTCAAGATAATTATTACTCTAGCAAAGAAACTTAACAAAAAATGTATATGACTAAAAAAAAAAAAAAAACAAGAAACTCAAAATGATATTCACTTGTCCTAAGAAAATGAGTTTTAAAACTTTTATGATAAAGAAAAATTTTATGATATTAGTTCTAATCGTCCAACGAAATTCATCTATCGTGTTCATTTATCGTTTAAGATTTAAGGTTATCTTAAATCTTAAATTCTAATCGTCTAACAAATAAAGTTCACCTATCGTTTATTTAAATAAAAAACGTTCATGAAAAACTCAAACAAAAAAACTTATCTTTAACTCTAGAAAATGAAATGTACATAACATCTTTAATTTTTTACGCAAATTATTATATACCTTCATTGGATAATTAAAAAAGAAATTTTTGATATGACATTGACAAATTTCGATCTAACAAAATTATACTTATTAATTGTGTTTTACAAAATAAATGTATCTTGGTTATTTTTGGCTAAAGTTATGTCTCAATTAGGCTTAGTGGTGGAAGGGTTAGGTTTTAGATTGACTTAGGTGGGGTCTTAGATAAGTATTAAAGGTTTTCTTAGAGGAAAAATCTGACTGGATGAATTTGTGGAAGCTAATGTAATAGTAGGTGAGATTTGTTGCGGAATAGTAGGGAAGATATTGATCTAGATTTAATAAATTTAATATGAGATTTGGGCAGGAAAAATGTTAAAAGAAAAAGATCGATAATGTGATGGTGGTGGCAATATTTCTTATTTGATTCTTAAAAAGGCACAAGAGTGTGGTTCGGAGTGTAGGATGAGTTAGTCTTTTAAAATCTTTGAGTTATTTTTGGGAAGCTTTAGATGGTAGAAATATAAAGAATGAAAACTTAGTAACAACACATAAAGAATGCAAGATGACTTGGATAAACTAAAAGAAGTTAAGAAACTATTATGACATAATGATAAATAATAGTTGTGAAGGGAAAGGAAAATGTTAGAGTAAAAATAATTACAAAATTAATATTATAATGATGATAAAGGGTTTAGTTTTTTTGTAACTTTTATAAATTAGAACATATAAAGAATGTAAGGAGACTGATAAGAACTCAATAAAGTTGAAAAACTATTGTGACTTAGTGATAAATAATGGATGTGAAAGCAAAGGAAAAGGTTCGAGTAAAAAAAATAAAAGATTGCAAAATAAAAATTGTAATAATTATAAAGAATTTAAGAAAGTAATTGGTGGTTATTATGTTCAAAATTTTATTTTTTAAAAACGTTTTAAATAAATAATGTTAATAATCTAAACACTAACTTGTTAATGTGTACAAGTATTTATGGTCCTATCAAGAGAAGGTTCCAAAATAAGTTATTTAAAGAAAACATATAAAATTTGTCTTGATTTTTGTTAATAATTTAGTATCAAATAAATTATTAAATAACTTAAAAAATAAAATAAAATAAAAAATTCTAACAATTATAAATGTATTAGCATCGGAATTTTTTGGTAATCAAGATCATAAAAAAATGGATGCCAAGTTAACCATGACACTAAAATTTTCTATACTTGAAATCTGTGAACCAAAATCCAACAATCAAAACTACATAAATCAAAATACTTTGTTTTTAAAATCATAACCAAAATCGAGTAATTAAAACTGAGAGCCAAATTGTCGACGTATTAAATTAGAGGAAGTAAAGATACAATTAAATCCAATATCTGTATTGATAATCTAATTTCAATTTGACAAGATTTATATTAACTATTTTCTTCTTTTGGGTAGTTAAATGTCTTGAAGTTTGCACGTGGGAATGTGGGACACACATTATCTATATAAACATCCATTTTCCATATGATTCACTGTGATTTTTTGGGAATGAAATAATGTTAGCAGTAGCTGTGATTGTCTTGAGCTTGTCCATATGAATGACTGAAAAATGTCTATATACAAAGACTTGGATAAGATCACACTTTTTCAATATTTCTCCTCTTTTAATAAAAAGATTTTCATTGTCACAGAAATCTAAACCTGAATTCGAGGTCACGATTCATCAAAAAACCAAGAACTCGGATGTACATGCAAATATATGTGATTTTCAAAAAATATTTCCAGATGATATGGTTTATATGTTCGGGTGCGTTGAATGTTGTTGAATGAGTAATTTTTACTATATTTTTTGAATTTGAATATCTTTTAATTAGAGTTAAAGATTAGATATTTTTTATGGATTTTTGTATGTACATATTAAGAACTCTTTTAAGACTATACATTTCAGATATAATTAAGGTTATTAATCAATTATATACCGTCATGTTGGTTTTGCTATATTTTTCTAAGATATTTAATTATTCGCGTAATTTATTTTTGAGTTATATATATATATATATATATACGCACACACACACCAATGCTTAACTATTTACTTAAAAAAATATTCATATATAATATTTTATTGTCTTTTGCGTAAGACTCTTTTAATAAGAAAAAACTTAAGTTATACGTGACATAAGGATGAGACCATAAATTGATCTATTTAATTTATTAATAAAAATATGTTTGATGAAAGAACTACATAACTTATTTAAGATAGAGAGTAAATTTTAATTTAAATGAAGAATAAAAATTCTTTAAAAAATAAACTTTAAGTTAAATGAAGAATGAAAGATTCTTCTGAAAGTTATAAACAATAGGTTTAAAATAATATATTTTTTATTTCATTTAAATTTATTTTGTCTATAGATTTAAACTTTGTATATTCTCTCTAAAATTGTAAAAATGATTGTTCATATTTTGTGATTAAATTACGCTCCTGAAAAAACAATTGAAAAAGATCAAGATAAAGTTGGTTAGAATTTTGATCCCACTAATTCATATTCCTTATTGGTCTTCATTTGTTAAGATTTTTAAACAGATGTGTGGATTTAGCATTATGAAATTGAACCCAATGAAATATTAAAAGTTATGTTAAAAATGTCCTTTTTTATACAAAATATTATTTAACTATCATAATTCTTTAGACATAATTAGTTTCAAGTATTCTTTAGACAAGTTCAGATTTATTAAGTGTTTCACACTTGTTAAAAGAGTTGAAGTGAAGAGTTATTATCTTTTAGGTTTTGCATATTTTATTTTAGTGTTAAGTTAATCGTTCAAGTGATATTTAGGTGGTGATTATGATTATATGGAAAGAGCATTGTCACTTAAGTGTTACATTTTCACTCAAGAACAATCTTTTTCGGTTAAATTGTGATTTAAAGTCATAACTATTGAGTTTTTTTAAAATATCAAGGAGATTTGGTACCAATGAGCCCTGAGACAAACCATACAAGAAATCATAACACCACATCTAACACAAAATCTTTAGGTAATGAGTTTGTAAGTTTTCTTCCGTATATGTTGTTTAACTCTGTCTTTTCTACTCGATATAAGACTCAAACTCACACTTAGATTCTAACAATCCATCTCTCAAGTTTGAGTCTTTTACCTTGACACATTCTCCCTCGAGCAAAAATATTTTTTAACCACAACTACTCGATGACGACCTTTACTTGTACCATTGTTTTTCATAACGGGATAAACTTGTCTAAAATCTTTGTCAAAGACTTTCAATACAAGGATAACTCTATATCATACTTATATGAGATGGTTTTATTGACTTTGATACCAATTGTTAGATTGAGCACTTACCACTAGTGCAAAAGCTAGTTATTGGCTTAATGGTAGGCCTTGATCCAACAATTAGTATTAAAGGCAATGTTATGAGTTTGATTTCAGACAAGATAATTACTATGAGAGAGATTATTATAGGTTGCAATTGTAAGTTAACTCATAATTGAAGAGTTTGATTTTTAGTAGAATAATTTTTTAGGGAGAAATTATTATATGGTTCATTAATTATCTTTAACATAAAGTGGACTAAGTGGCAATCCTATTGTAATACTTAGATTGTTGCATTTTTAAATAAAAATAATTTGATCCAACAATAACAAGAGATACACTAAAAAAATTCCTCTAAAATTCTCAATACCCAAATTACAAGTATTGCTTAAGAGATTAAGTGTAAGTTTTTAATAATATTTTAAAATTTTAAAACTTGATACAACAAGACTACATTTGAATCATTTGAATGAGAAAGTTAATGTTAATTCTCTTTCCACCAAAAGTTAATATACTTAAACTCTGATTTAGAAGTGAAATGCCAAATAAAATATTCCTTTTTAAAATTGTGACCTAGACAAAAAATATTAATATTTTAATATTTCATATATAAATTTGTGGAAAAAGATAACATGCAAATAAAATGATATTTTTTATAAATATTGATAAAAAAAAGTCTTTATAAAATAAATGTGTCCAATTTGGTTTGATAGAACGATCCAATTATTTTTAAAGAAATTTTAACCTAACTTACGAGAACATGAACAAATTTAATTTATGTGTTTGTTAGTTGTCTATCTATTAATATCCTAACATTTGCAGGTTTCTCTTTAATTTGATAATATAGAAAAAAAATTAAATCATGATAACTTTATCTATAATAATATATAATGAAATTTCTTGGTTTGGTATAGATTATTTTTCTTATTTTATTTTCATTAATATTTTAAAATTATAATGTAAAATTTACAATGAAGAATACTAATGCAAAAAATAGAAAAAAGAAAAAGAAATTAAAACATAAATGAAAAAAAGAAAGGAAATATGAAAGTGGAAAGTGACTCTCAAGTACATCTTGCTGATTAAATGAAAAATACTCTCAAGTACATAAATTTGTAAGAGTTTAGAATGTTAGATAAAATTATAATAGTTTACAACGTTTAATTCTACACAATAAAACTTTATTTTATTACATAATTACTTCAATACAATACATAACAAATAATATAATTAATTATTTTATTTTCATATAATAAATAAAATCACATAAAATAAAAAATTATATATATATATATATATATATATATATATATATATATATATATATATATATATATATATATGTATATGTATATTATTTAATTACAAGAAGGCATGATAAAAAAAAAATGTGAAAACACATAACCACGCCTATAGTTTAGTTAGTATATTGTAAAAACAAGTGATAACATTAAATTCAACTTAATTTTAAATGTTTTAAATGCGGGTAATAATTTCTAGACTTAAGTCATTCAGGTTTTATTTTTATTAATAATTCCTTTAATTTAGATACGGATACTCTCCTATACGCGACTACCATGTTTAATAAAATATGTCCGTTTTTTGTGTTTATTATTTAATGTATGCAGTTAAGCTAAAAAATAACGAACCTATTATTTCCTTAAAATAAACACTCATACTCTCTATTTTTATATTTTTATGATTAAATTTATTTTAATATTTGAATTTTATAATAAATTAATGGGATTTATTAAACATGTTTTCTATTAACCTAAAAAATAACTAACCTCTTATTTCACTAAAATAAACACTCATACTCTCTATTTTTATAATTAATTTTATTTTAATATTTAAATTTTATAATACATTATCTGGATTTATTAAACATGTTTTCTATTAACCGTAAACAAAGAGAGGGTCCAAATTCTTTTCTACAAGAAATTAATGTACTTTATAGAAAACGCAGAGAGAAAATGATAGAAAAATAATGCGTTTAGCACTTGATATTTTGTCGAAATATAGAAAATATTATGAAATAGAAAAATTATATTTTGGATTATAAAGTTTAAAATATAATTTTTTATATTAGATTATATAATTTGAAATATATTTTTGTTTACACTGTGGATTCTATAATTTAGAATATATTTTTTATATTTTGAATTATACATATAAAAATATAATTTCTATATTTTAGATTATATAATTTAAAATAAAAAAGTTAAGAAATATAAGATTTATTTAATTTCTTTTATTAAGGATATAATAATTAATTTGATGTCTCTATGAGGTGAAAAAGAAAGAAAATATGAAGGTGCAGGAAGAATGCTTCTAGAAAAATAAGGTCCTTCTTGCCACAGGCCCAAATGTGTGTTGGCCCACATATGGTGCATTGTGGATTGCGTCTTCCTGCACCTCTATGTTTTATTCACGCACCTCTATAGTCAAAGCAAAAATATTATTTTATTCTTTTTTATTTTCTTCATCTTTTTAACACACTTCTTAATTTTTTTTATTCTGAATTATATAATCTAAAATAAAATAAATAAATTTTATTTCAAATTATATAATTAAAATATATAAAAATGTATTTTTGATTATATAATTCAAAATATAATTCTTTTTATATAATTTAAAATAAAATATTTATTTTAAATTATGTAATATGAAATAAAAAATATATTCTATATTATAAAATCTGAAATATAAAGAAAAATTGTATTTTAGATATTTTGATAATTCTGGAATTATAGAGGTGGTGGAAGAAGAAGTATGCACTATGTTCAATTTTTGGGCCATTTATATGAACTAGAAACTTGGGCCGCTTGAGATAAGAAGCCCAGTTATTCCTCTGGGCCTCCGAAGACTGAAATTTGTGATGCACACTTTCTCATTTCATAGTATCCATTTTAGAATAAAAAGGGAGTGCGTAAAGATATTTATAGGTGCAAAAACAATATAATGAATCAATGTTACTATATATCTCCCCGGCATCCAACCATGATTATATTTCAAAATGCTCAATTTAATTCTTAAAATTATATTTCATTGTTATATTAATCTCTAAAACTAAGAAAAAAATTAAATAAGTTCTTGAATTTAACAAGATTTTATTGAAGGCACTAGATTTTTAGATCAAAGGAAAAGTAGTTGGATAGAGACGTAAGTTATGTCATTCAAGTAGGATTTTTAGAGAAGATTCAAAATGAAAAAAAAAATTGAATTTGAACATGCTTGGTTATTAATGAAAGGTGAATCAAAATGATACTCATCATTTACAAATAATTCTTTAACTAAGAATCAAAGTTTTTCCTTAAGATTCATACTCATTATCTTCTAACGTGAAGACACCCATTAAAGTTGATGAAAATATTTCATCATATACGACAAAAAGCAGCTAAAAGAAAAGGCAAAGGAGGCAAGTATAAATGCTAGTCCCCATATTCATCTTCTTGGGATAGAAAATGCAATGGAGGAAAAATAGACAAAATTAATGAATTTATTGAAATAAAAAGTTAAAAAAATTATTTGGAAAATGAAATTCTCATGGAGGACAAGTCTAACATGTCTCAAAAGTAAAGAGAAGAAAAAAAAAATATTGTTACTATATTAGGTAAAAATAATCATGCCACACTTATCAAAATCATATTGATTATGATAAATTGATGTATTTTTGAAACGGAGTGCGACAGTTTAAAATAGAGACATTCATTGCCAATTCTAGACAAATTTAATCAAACATATTTAAGAAAATTTTTGAAGAGAGAATAACGAAGGTTAATGTTATAAAACATATTGTATTTCTTTAGTATTGTATAATTTTTATTTTCCAATTATTTAAATGTTAAGTAATTGACATAATTTTTAAATTAAAATATTTTTATATATTATCAATTATTCAATTAATTAATTTGTTTACCAAAAAAATTAAATACTAAAAATTTTAATAAAATTTATCATAATAAAATAATTCAATTTTTAGTAACTTATACTAATAAATATTATTACTATTTATAATAAAATTTAAATAAAAATATAAGTTACTTGAAATTTTTTAAAATATCTTTTATTGAAACAAAATCGAATTTGATTTACTTAGAGATTATTGATCAAAATTAAAGGTTATCATATATATTTTTTCTCCCACATTTTACCCTTGTGTTTTTTTTTTTTTTTAATTTTT
>Ga0209700_104988_pt1 | contig 23084 bp, 11 predicted proteins | sample SiratroredBW_FD_187528 | JGI IMG/M metagenome (GOLD analysis project Ga0209700, IMG submission 187528) | Root nodule microbial communities of legume samples collected from California, USA - Siratro red BW (SPAdes) (version 2) | ecosystem: Host-associated > Plants > Roots > Nodule | place: USA... | reverse complement strand
AAAAATATATATATATATATATATATATATATATATATATATATATATATATATATATATATTTGTTTTGAACTTTAAAGCTGATCATAAATTGATTAAATGAGTTTTTTAATATTTTTAATTGCTGAGGGGTGCAAATGCAATCATTGAACTACTAAAATGTGAATGTTAAGAAATTTTTGTTAGATATTGTGTAATAATAACTGAAAATTGGTAATGAATGAATGAATTGAGTTCTTTATTTAATTTTTTTAATTACTGATAAAGAAAGGGATAAAAATATTGGTGTGGTAGATGTTAGGGTGTTAGAATATTTGAAGCATAAAATAAGTTAGATTATGATTTAAAATCTGTAACATATTTGAAGCAGTGGTTGTTGGATTGAAGGGTCCAAACTAATTTTAACATGGATTGAAGCTCCACGTGAATCATAGTTACCCATTGCCATAAATAAAGAAGAAATAAGTGAAGGATGAATCGTAATAGAAACTCAAATGAGAAGAAACAGAAATTAAAAAAAGGGAAAGTGCATATTGGTACGTGCGGTGGTTGTAAAGTACGTAGTACAGAGTTTGTGGGAAAAGGCAGCTGTGAATCTCTCTGATTGATGATAGGGTAGATTCCTTTGTAGGTTAAGATTAAACTTCAAAAGCACGAAAAATAAAAAATAAAAAAAGTACAGAAATAATTAAAGAAAAGGACGTGTTTGGTTGTCACAGCTTACGAGAAGCGAGACCGGGTTTGCTTATTATAAAAAGAGGAGTGAGATGGGAAGGGCGTTTGCGTTTGACCCCGTAAAATAAATTCTGCTTCTGCAGAGTCTGCGTCTGCTTCTCATCAATCCCAACCATAAAAAACCATTCTTTACTTCGGGTGAAGAGAAGAAACCGATCCAATTCGAAGGCCATTTCAATTCTTTTTTTTCATTTTCATTTTCATTTTGATTTTGCTCCCATGGGGGACATAGTCAAGCAAATCTTAGCCAAACCCATCCAGCTCGCCGACCAAGTAACCAAAGCCGCCGACGAGGCCACTTCCTTCAAACAGGAATGCGGCGAGCTCAAATCCAAGACGGAGAAGCTGGCGGCGCTGCTGCGTCAGGCGGCGCGTGCAAGTTCCGAACTCTACGAGCGTCCCACGCGCCGCATAATCGAGGAGACCGAACAGGTCCTCGACAAGGCACTGGCCTTGGTCCTCAAGTGTCGCGGCAACGCTCTCATGAAGCGCGTGTTCACCCTCAACCCCAGCGCCGCCTTCCGCAAAGTCTCCTCCCACCTTGAAAACTCCGTCGGCGACGTCACCTGGTTGCTCCGCGTCTCCGCCGGCGAAGCCGGCGGCGAGTACCTCGGCGGGCTCCCTCCTATAGCGGCGAACGAGCCGATCCTCTGCCTCATCTGGGAGCAGATCGCTGTCCTCCACACGGGGTCCTCGGAGGAGCGGTCAGATGCGGCGGCGTCGTTGGTCTCCCTGGCGAGCGGCAGCCAGCGCTACGGGAAGCTGATAATCGAGGAGGGCGGGGTGGGCCCCTTGCTGAAGCTTCTGAAGGAAGGGAAAAGCGAAGGGCAAGAGAACGCGGCACGTGCCGTTGGTCTGCTTGGGCGTGACCCTGAGAGCGTGGAGCACATGATCCACGTGGGCGCGTGCTCGGTGCTGGCGAAGATCCTTAAAGAAGGTCCTATGAAAGTGCAAGCTGTGGTGGCATGGGCAGTGTCGGAACTCGCTGCGAATTACCCCAAGTCGCAGGACCTTTTCGCTCAGCACAAGATCGTAACTTTGCTCGTTGGGCACCTCGCTTTCGAAACCGTGGAGGAACACAGCAAGTACGCTATTGTCAGCAAGAAACCCACTTCCATCCACGCTCTCCTCGTCGCCACTACCAACTCCGGCAACACTAATCTCCGAAAGGAAAATCACTACCACGACGCCGAACTTCCCACGCGCATCCCGCACCCATTCGGTGAACGACCCCGAAATCTCCACAGAGTAATCACCAGTACAATCGCAATGCACGCTGCCACGAAGCAAGGAAACGAAAGCAATCCGAATCAGAACCAGAGTAATGGAGTTGGTAATAATGATGGGAAGCTGGGAAACAACAATCAGAGTCACCAGCGAAACTATTCACATTCGGGGATTAACATGAAAGGAAGGGATCTGGAGGATCCTGGAACTAAGGCTTACATGAAGGAAATGGCGGCGAGGGCTCTCTGGCAATTAGCCAAAGGTAACTCGCCAATTTGCCGCAGCATCACGGAGTCACGAGCCTTGTTGTGTTTTGCTGTTCTCCTTGAGAAAGGAACAGAGGCTGTGCAGTACAATTCGGCAATGGCAGTGATGGAGATTACGGCGGTGGCAGAGAAAGATCCGGAATTGAGAAAATCGGCGTTCAAGCCGAACTCTCCGGCTTGCAAAGCGGTGGTGGATCAAGTGGTTAAGATAATCGAGAAAGCCGATTCGGATTCAATCCTTCTGATTCCGTGCATCAAGACGATTGGGAGTTTGGCAAGAACGTTCAAGGCGACAGAGACAAGGATGATTGGGCCGTTGGTGAGGCTTCTGGACGAAAGGGAAGCGGAGGTGACAAGAGAGGCGTCGATTGCACTGGCGAAATTCGCCTGCACGGAGAATTACCTGCACGTGGATCACGCGAAGGCCATTATAAGCGCCGGCGGGGCTAAACACTTGATTCAGCTGGTGTATTTTGGGGAAGAGACGGTTCAGATTCCGGCGCTGCTTCTGCTCTCGTACATTGCAATGCACGTCCCCGACAGCGATGAACTTGCTCAGGCTGAAGTCCTCGGAGTGATCGAATGGGCCTCGAAGCAACCCTCCGTTGCCCATAACCAGACACTGGATGCCCTTTTGCTCGATTCCAAGAGCAAGTTGGAGCTTTACCAGTCCAGAGGCCCCAGAGGTTCCCATAAACTACATTTACATCACTAGTGCTACATTGTTTTCACTGCAATTTGTAAAGGTTTTTCACCCATTCACTCATTCTTTTTTTCTTCCATCATTCTGTAAACTTACTCACTTAAATACTGGTTTTTTCCTTATCCATCTCTTCGACCATTCCCGCCTGTACTTAGACTCCATAGAGTTCAATCTCAGGTTCGATTGTAAGCTGAACATACTGTAACGTTAGATTGTTACTTATGAGAAATTATTATGAGTGGTTTTGAATTATCATTTAGGTCTCTCTCCTACCTTTCTGATAATCAAGTATTTTTCTTTTTTTATTAAGTGTTAACTGAGACCATACACAACTGTTGAACCCAACACTGGAACATTTCACTTTTTTTTTATCTTTTGAGGTAATTTTTCACCTGAAAAGTAGATTGAAAAGTGTTGCAGGTTTTGTTGCCTGTGGTAGTTTAGTGTTCTTGGCTCGCTGGACCTTATAGAAAAAGACAGAAGAGAGAATAATTGATTACTTTTGAATGATTCCTTGGGTTTTGGGGTGAATAGAAAGCAGGAACAAATAGACCGTGGTCCAAAGGTTCCCACGCTATGAGTTGGACCTGTTCAACCCAAACCAAGTCAGGTTTATTCAGCTTCTTTGATTCCAACATGGCACTGTATTGCTTTTGACAAGAACAAAATATTGTTAACTTTCAATAATATTGACTATACTTTGGAGTGTGGAACCAAGAATTAGGCATGGCCAGAGATTGTATACTTCCATCATCGATTAGAGATTGTTAATTAGAGGATATATTCATATATTATTGTTAAATCTTTATCTATGATTTAATTTCTTATGGCGTAGGAAACCGTGAATACGATGAAGATGAAACCAGAATTAGATGGTAGTCAAAACACAACTAAATTTGTTAGTTAGTTGAATTAGGTATAAACAATTAGGTTAAAAAGACGACAACAATTTTGGAATCCATGTACTAGTTTTAACTAGTCAAACAAAAGATCTCTTCATCATATGCCTTACGAATGTAATAACCATTGAAGACAATGGTCAAATGCTAGCTTGAAAAAGTGTCAGCACAAACAACGCGTCTTTGGTCCAAAGCATAGCTATTGGACATTATTCAACCAGGGATTTCTCACGCCAGTGTGTTTGTTCAGTATTAACCATTCTGTATGTGCCAATATATAGAACAATAAGAAAAAAATAAGGTTGTTTCAATCTACAATCCCTTTTTTTTTTAGATGTTAATTTACATAAATAACTTTTTCATTCTCTTTTCAAACATGGTGTTTGATGTCCACCTATAAGAAAAAAACAAATTAAAAATGAAAATAGAATAAAAAAGTTGAATTGTATGAAAATTACTTTTTGGAATAATTTTACAAAATACTTTGCAAAACGTTTAAAAAAAAACTATGTTTTTCTTACAATTGTTGTCAAAAGTACCTTTCAAATTTTTTCTGCAACGAATAAAAAAATCAAATTATTTGTATACATGCCGAAGAATTTAATAAAATACTTTGTATAAAAAATGAATTCAATAAAATCACATTAAAACAAAATTAAGGTAAAAATTGTGTATCTTCAATCTGAGAGAAGATAGAAAATTAGTAAGGATTGGGAGAACAATCAGAATTGATGGAATATAATAGAGTTTAGAGTTTATATAATAGAGTTTAGAGTTTATACCTTTGTTGGATAAGACTTGTTTGGCAATACAAATAAAAGGGAAAGTTGTGTAAATAGCAATTAGGATAGTGTAATAAAAGAAGAGCCCAAATATAATGAATTTCATTTCTAAACTCGGTCTCATCATGAGGATTATACAGAAGACCCAAAAGATATTTAGTATTTTTAAAGAGCAAGTAATTTTTAGATGCATATGTAAACACAGAGTACACATGAAAGTGATAAAACAATAGCGGTAATAAAAAAATATTAAGATACTCAATCTATTTAAATTTAGTTGTTGTTGGTCATTGTCGCAAGGAACATGGAGAAGCTCAATCCTAAGTACAGTTTTTCTTTCTCTTTTGCCATTGCGACGAGGGTTTGCTTGAATGGTTGTTGTTCAGGATATACTAATTTTATTTAATATAAAATTATAAATTAAGAAAATATTTATATATATTTTACTTGGCTTAAGATATAAATATTTTTTTATTTGATATAAAATATGAGAATTACATTAAAAAAATTATATTTTAAATTTGAAGTTATTATATTACAATTATTTTTAATTTTAGATACTACATGTAACACTCTAACAATTATATATTATTATTTAATTGAGAATTGGGAGTAAATTCTTTTAACAGGATTTTCTTAAAGAAGACATTAAGTATAATATAATCTCGTTAATATAAATGTATGTGAATATTTTATACTTTTGTAATTATTTATAATATATTATAAAATAAAAAATTTGTATAATAATGAGAGTTCTACATGAACATTTATATAGTTTATATATATTCTAAAAATATTAAAATTAGGTTTTCCAATGAGTCAAAATTTTAGATAAAATTTCTTCAAATTCTCTTTAACAATTCTTACAAGGTTATAAAAATTTTTGAAATGAAATTTTATTTTATAAAAATTAAAGCGTAAAATTTTCTTAACTTTTATTTATAAGGTAAGAATAAAATAATTACTATAATTATTTGAAGTAGATATATTATACTACACATTTTCATCGTAATGTAATCTTAAGACTAGTGTATTGTGATTTTTAAACTATGAAAAGCATTTTAATATTTGTTTAAATTAAGATATTATTACATAATTTTATATTTACAAATTATTATTTTCTTTTCTCCTCTTTATCATTTATAATTTTTTATAAAATCGAATAACTTTAGGCTTCACTTTTTTTTCTTCATATTTTCATTTTCGTCCCTTAATCATTTAAAGTGTAATTTTTTTATGAAAATGGTAAAATTTTGTATTATATTTATCAAAATAAATAAATTTTTATTGTTTTACAAAAGATAAGTCATTGGAAACACGACTCGGAAACATAAAAATCTTATTTCCAAATTCCAATTTTTTTATCTGAAGTTGTGTTTAAATTTGCGTAAAAATAAATTTCTTTTTATGAAATTCATTGGATGCATGCCTTTAGGCCTTTGTATTTTTTTTTATTTTTTTTTAAGTTGTCATATGACTCACAACTTCAACCCATTTAAGTTTTTTTTTTAATATTTTTTTGAAGTTATATTTTAGGGCTCATGACTTCAAGCCATATTTTTTCTTTTAATTGAATTCAGAGTGTTGGGACTTCTGCTCTAGCTGCTATAATGATTAGCCTTATACTTTGTCATCTGCATAAACACCAATCATGTTTTTTTGTCCACTACTTTTTTATTAAAGGACAACACTCCACAAATTACTTTTCATAAAATCTCAAACCATAGAACAATCTACCACCCTCATGCATATTGTGTACAAAATCATTTTATAGGAAAAAAAGAGGTAAAAGAAAGAAGGTGCAACACCTATAAGCATGTTTAAAAGTTACTTGAATTTTTGAATATATGCCAGCAACTTTTAGGAATTCCTTTAGATATAACTTTAGGATGAGAAATTACCAGAATATAGGATCTTGACCAAGGATTTCTAAACTTGCTGTTATCCATTTCCCAAATATGTAAAGGTGTGTATTAGAAAACGGATAGAAGAGTATAACAGTAATTTTCTTATCATTCAACTAGATGAAGAACTTACAATATAGATCATGTCCTCGTAAATTTTATACAAAGCTATAAATTTAAGCACAACTCGAACTAAAAAATAAAAATTACATTAGAAAGCATGATTTCTACGTTATAGATCCAAATACAACTTATTTTTTTTAAAAAAGCAAAAATATACTCTTTTAAATAAATACAATACAAAATTACACTATTTTCCTAAAAGAAATCCGGATAGTGCAAGTGGTTTGCATGAATGGTGGTGCAATGTTGGTTCGTACGGCAAAAGAAAAAGAAAATCAATTTAGAGAGAAATTTGACTTACTAGAAATTAGTCGGCCCCACTTTGATTGTGTTTAATAATTCAAAATCGGTATTTGGCCGCAACCTTAATTTCGAAATATTTTTTTTCTTCTTCTGTGTCACATATCCCACTTTGATTTTGTGTGTGCCATTAATTTGGATGTGGCTTTCTAGAATAAAAAATTTTCTTCCTACATAATACTTGAATAATGCAATTGTATATATAGGTGTGAGATTGAAGGCAATGTTCTCAATCAGTTTGACACTGAATTAAAATTAGAGAGATAAGTTAAATTAAAGATAGATGTTACTGCTTGTGCTTAAACAAATCAGGGTGATAACCCAGCCACGCAATTGCTTATCTACACAACTTTTCTCATCAAACCCAATTCACTTTAATTGTCTTTTCTCATATGTTCTTAAGTATATTATTCAAGAAACATTAAATATCACTAAAATAATTAGAATTACCATTTCATTGTGTTATTTATTTTAATTTTCTATATCACTTTAATATATGTAAGAGACTAGCAAGATGGTTTATATTACAGTTTTGCTCTTCTCATATTTTATATGAAAATATTTTTTGTTAAATATCACACGCATACACAAATAATTAAGTGACTTTGTTACCTTAAAGTAAGAACTATCACGGTTAATTATTGGATCAAAATACTCACTTAATAATTCATTTGACACCAACGTGATATGCAAACATACTTTTTAACAAGAAAAAAAAATCCAAATATAAATTACATTATATTGAACTCGTTTTTTTTTTCTCTTAAATAACACAATTTGATTCAAATTTATATTTACTAACTTTCATTGAAGCTTATATTAACATTATGTATGAATATTAGTATTTGACCTGTTTAGTTTTTCAAGGTAATTCATTTTTCAATTAACCAAAATATTCAATGTTTTGTGCGTTAAGGGGACTAGTCATTTTCCCTTTATTAAAATAAAAAAATTTCCGTTATTAAAATAAAAACCATGAAACCATGGGAGCTTAATTGGATCTTGACTTAAACAATTATTTGCTAGACTTTATTTATCTCCCAACTAAGTTAAATTAGTCCAAAATGAAACTCTAAGGCTCTAAGAAATTATGTCTACGGAAAAATAATAGAAATCAAACTGTGTGGAGCAGATATTCCATGCTTTTTCCACTCGTCTTCATGCCAAGTGAAAAACCAAAGTATTACTTATTATTGCATAATAAATTTTAGATATGAAAAAATGATATTTATCCTTGCATTACACAAGCTACAATACTGTATTTTAAATATGATTTCATTAATCACTAGTCCAAAATAATTATTTCCCAATCACTTCAGACTATTTTCTTAGTGTAAATACTTGGTTTTTTAAAACCAAGTCTCATTTTTTAATCCATCTTATTATTTTATTTTTAAATTTAATTTCAATATATATATATATATATATATATATATATATATATATATATATATATATATATATATATATATATATATAAATATATTTAAAACTATAAACAACTAAAAAACTTGTATGGAAACATAAAAATTATTATTTGTATACACACACTGAAATTATATTTGTATATAACATAAGAATTAAGAAAATATGAAATAATAATAATAATAATAATAATAATAATAATAATAATAATAATATATTTTTTCTCAAAAATAGACTTTAAGTTTAATTCAATCTTACAAAATCAGCTTGTAAGGTGAGATTTGCACCCACTTATAAATTATTGATAGATCTCATTTATAGTCGATATAAGATCTCTAACGCACCCCTCCTCACACCGAGACTTCTCAACTCAAGTGTGAAGCTTATATGTAAGTGTGAAACTTATGTTACCGAATATGACTTATAAGTATATAAAATGAGACTAAAGTAAAAAAATAAAACCTCATTGTCAAAACAATAAACTTGGTCGTATTTTTTGAAGTCTCAAGTCTCTTTCCTATCTTTCGGTCTTGTTCTTTAATAAACGTTTAAATCTAATTTATAAATTTTAAATTATAACGCTCTTCCTTAAATTTGCACATATTATTTTGAAATTAATAAAATTATAATGAAAAATAAAAATAATTTTAAGATTAATTCATCAATCTGGTTGATTTTTACTTGAGATTGATACACTCAACCGGAATAAAACCCAAAACAAACTCTAATTCCTTAGTCTATCATTTCAAGCCTTCAAATAAAGACACACATAAATACATAATATAAAATGATAAAATAATTTTGAAATTAGATAATGACTTAATGAAAAAAATACATTAGTGAAAAAATGAGAGAAATGAAAGAAATAAGAAAAAGAGTCAGATAAATAAATGACATATAAATAGATAAATAGATGATATCTTAGAAAGTTTTAATAGTCTGAGATTTCTTGAATGTTAAATGTTTTTTAAAAATTATTATTAATTTATTAGAAAAAAGTTCCAAAATCATTATTTGTTAAATAATATTTATAATATTAATATAAATTTAAAGTCGATCAAAATATTTATAATATTAATATAAACTTAAAATTAGTTAAGATACTTATAATAAAATATTAATATTAATTTTTTTAGATCTTTGAAATCTATTAGTATTAATTTTCTTAAAGTCTTTAAAGACAAGTATTAATTTTTTTTATATTTTTAATACCTAAAACAGTTATTTTATCTGTTTAAGTCTCAAAATAGTCCTAAATAATATATTAATAAAGGTGAGATTATCTCTTCAACGATTTTGAGAGTCGACTCTTAAGTAATAATTTGGGATAGCTCACTATTCAATAACTATATCACATTATAGTTGGAAGATTATCCAAATAGATACAAATAATAAACTAAGGCTGAAATTATAATAACGGATTATGTGAATATCGAAATTCAATTTTTTTTTATATCTAGTACAATTAAGGGGTGTGAAATAAATAAAACAAATAATAAATAAGAAAATATCTTTGGATTGTAAAGACTTATTTAGACTAACTTAAAACTTTGAATCTAGGTATGCATAAAAATGACTCACTCACCATATATATATATATATATATATATATATTGTTTTGTCTTTGTTTGGTTCCTAACACTTTCGAAACACGACATTGGTGAAGAGGTTTATTGTTTGTATTTCCGTTCTTGTGGCTTTGAATTATAGGTAGGTGACTCGAGAGAAGGATTGACATTTAATACTTTTTTAAGTCTTCACAATTCCGAGCACTTGTCTACTTAAAAATGAGGTGGAGGACATGGTTGGGATAACAAGTTGGGTTAACATTAGGTGAGAATGGTGATGAGAGTGATGGGCCATCACGTGAATTAAGGATCTAATGTTTTTATGTAAATTGATGTCATCTTTTTCCTTCGTTTACTTTCTCAAACCAGCTTTCTCTCACAACATAATCCAACTTCTTCCAACATCATTCGTGACGTAACTTATGACCAAGTATTATCAATTCGCAACTTATGACCAATTTTTATTAGCTTTTATGCATAGATGAATAAACTTAAACGTCACATAAGAATTCGATTAGGCGACCGTAACAATTACATATACACATATAACACTAATAATTTTCAATAGAGAATTAAATGAGCTTTCCACGAACATTCATCTTTCAATCTGTTTTTCATAATAAAATAATAATTTATTAAGTGTGAAGTGGATATATAATATCTCAAAAATATTAGTGCTCTTTCCAATAGAACCAGCCTGCTAATTACATCCTCCAGTTGGCCGTCAAGAGTTTCTATTTTTCTATATATATTTCCTCCTACTCCTACATTTCTTGTGCATTTTTGTTTGTCGTTGATCAACTATGGTTTCTTCAGTTAAAACCCTTTCCATAGCTTTGTTCATTGTTTTTTTCTTCTTCCTATTCCCATAAAATGCATGTTGATATATATACCGTGTCTTTCATATATATATATATATATATATATATATATATATATATATATATATATATATATATTGTAGCTTTTTTCTTTCTCTAGAAATGGTTAACCTGGTATAAGATTATATTAAGCTACTTTCACCATTACCAACAAGTGCACCTACAATAATAATAATAATAAAAAACATAACATATCCAAGATATATACAATACATAAGACAGTCAACAATACCTTGTTTGATAAGAAATGTATCACCTACCATAATAAATAAATAATTAATTAATTATTTTCAATAAAAAAAAATAACATATTTAAGATATACAAAGAAAACATAATATATTCAAGATATACACCATGCATAAGACAATCAACACTATCTTATTTGTTCCGAAAGCAACATAAATTTTTGACAATTGAATGTTTATACAAAGACTTAGAAGGAATTAGAGAAGCAATAACTATGACCAACATCACTCGTACTAACATGTTGAATAGTCCACATTTATTGTGAAAAAATTCAGGTTAAATTTTAAACTTTTACACTTTTATTTTAAAATTAACATAACATAAAAAGTATATATGATGCATGTTTCCCTATAAAAAAAAATAATTAACTAACCTGCAACACTCTTAGCTAAATGTATTTTGATTATATTTTTCTGTTGATTGAATAGTTGGGAAGCTAAACTTTCAACTAGTAAGCCATGCACGACCTTTTCCTAATATTGTAAATATCCAAATCCTATAACATATCTAGCAATCTAAATAAAAAGCTAGTAACGGTACTAGACGTATGAGAAAAGTAAAAAACTGCAAACTCGAAACAACCTACAAAAGTTATTAACATTTTATTCTACTTTTACTAAGTTTGTTAACAATACCAGTTATTATTATACCATCCCCATCAAACAAAATTTTAACCAATCCACCACTATCATCTTTCAACTTCATGGGTTCCCAGTAATACCCAACCCCATCCCAATACATATATTTAGAGGAGAAAATTAATGAGATCAAATGTTGTTTTATCATAAAACATTTGTCCTCAATGGCTCACCTACCGACCAATTCATGCAACATATATTACTTCAAATATGCAGTGGTTCTTCCAAATCAAGAAGTCACTTAAACAGTATTCTCTAACTTTTAACACTGAAACGAAGTCATCATATGATTAATTTTCGCAATGTGCTTCATTTTCACTCTGTGTCTCAATCTAATATGCAAATGAAAACAACAAACAAATTACACTCTTTGCCATACATACACATGTTCCATGTCAAATCAAATATTCCAAAAAATTTACCTTCACTTTTTAAGCATCTAACAATGAATCCATTTTCAGACATTTCTTTATAAGCACCAACTTGTTAAACACCAAAATTAATACATTACAATTACCACACCATTAGTCACCACATTATAAAAATTTCTATTAATGAAATCTCATAACTAAAGGATAACATCATCCCATTTAAAACTTAATTTGTCAACTTACACAATTACAATCACTACAAAAGTTTTATAATTTATCTATCCATTATTACATATGAATACAAATCTATAGGTAATTTAGCGTTATTTAAGATTATTATCCACAAAATCTGTCGGTAAAATATAAAATGTGATTTTATATATATATATATATATATATTATAAGTTATAGTTATCCATTACTTTGTATCCGTTGATAAAGTACATAAAATACAAATTGTAACTACTCACATATCATTATCTATAAGTAAAATATAAATTGTAATTAAACATAAATATGTATCCATGAATAATAATAATAATAATATTAATATTATTATTATTATAAATACAAAATTTATTTGACCTAATAGTTATAAATTTTATGTACAGTGATGATCCTTAACAATATAATAATGAAAAGCAATGAAATAGAAAGGAGGAAAGAGAATACGAGGAACATATGCAAAATTTGTAACTCAAGAATATAATATAATAATTTCTACAATAGAAACAATAAAATACTATTTTATTGTTTTATAGCATTTTTTTTAATGGTTGTTAAAGTAATTAATGAAAAATGTGTCAAAAAATAATTTTCCAATAAGCAAAGATGTTGATCTTCAGTGCCTGCGTGCAATTCAACAATATAATAATCAAAATTAATGAAATGAATAAGAAGAGGCTTAAAACGAACAGGAAGCCCTATATAAACACCTCCCAACAACCTCCTCACCTACCTTTTTCTGTCTAAAACAAGATCCTTAATCTGCAACTTCCACCTTTCTTGTTTTTTCTTTTCTCCTTAGTCTCATCTTCAAAACATATCCTGGTTATTTGTCCTTCTATTTCTATTTTTCCATACATATTACCTGTCATTCCTGTTACCCCTATCAACTATGGTTTCTTCAGCTAAAACCTTTTCCATACCTTTCTTCAGTGTTTTTATCTTCCTATTCCCATTAGGTATATATATATATATATATATATATATATATATATACTTATATGTCTTCTATATATATATATTCGTAGTATTTTTTGTTCTAAAAGTGGTTAACGTGATACAGGATTATATTCAGCGACTTTCACCATCATCAACAAGTGCACTTACACAGTGTGGCCAGCAATTCTATCTGGCGCCGGAAGCTCGCTGCTCTCCACCACCGGATTCGCCCTCATACCAGGTAACTCCAACACTCTCCCTGTGCCTCCCGCTTGGTCCGGCCGATTGTGGGGTCGTACCCTTTGCTCCCTCGACATCACCGGCAACTTCTCATGTGTCACCGGTGACTGCGGCACTTCAACGGTAGAATGCGCAGGCGGAAACCCCGTCCTGCCGGTTACTCTGGTAGAGTTTGATTTGAACGGCACCGGGCTCAACTTATACGACATAAGCCTCGTGGACGGTTTCAACCTTCCGGTGAGGGTGGCTCCCAGGGGTGGAAACTGCTTGGCGACGGGTTGCTCGGCGGACTTGAACGCGGCGTGTCCCATGGAGCTTACGGTGATATGGGACGGAGAGGCCGTGGCGTGCAAAAGCACGTGCCAAACTGAACCATGCTCCAGTTCACTTTTTTTCAAGACTGCATGTTCTGGAGCTCGCGTCTACACTCACGATAGTCATGGCTTCTTCACTTGTTCATCTCCTCATTACACCGTCACTTTCTGTCCCACCTCCAAAAGGTAATTTTTTTCTCACTTTCTTCATGCAAGATTAACTTTTTCTTTTTTTCATGATAAAGCCAACAAATTTGTTATAATAGTGGATGTGCAATCTTTACAATAGAAAAAATTAGATCATTTGGAGGTTTTTTTTTTATTATACTTGGAATTGAAATAATTCTTACAGGTGTTTGAGACCAAGTATACTTTATGTGGTAAACAACTGAGATACTAAGTTGTTAGTTAAATAATCACACAGCCTGAAACGGAAAAGAAATGGGTGTTATGTGCAGTCTCTTCTTCTTGATTCTTCCTGTTTGACGTGTAGTATATGCATATCGATTTGGTATATCAGGAACACGAGTATACAGTCTTCAAACAAACACTAATTTAAAATTAGAAAAATGTAAAATATGATTTGGTGGAATTGTGTCAAAATGACGAAATGGTTTTCAAAACCCACCCGTTTTCTTTATTTACAACATATTAACAAAAAAATTGTTTATTATATAAACTAAGTTATATCAATTTAAGATATTGAATTCATATGGTGATATAAAATAGATTGAATAGTTAATAATTTTTGGAAGTAAAATGTAATTTAAAATAAAATAGAAACGTTTCTCATCTTTATATCGCTTTTGAGTTTTGTGCAGTGGGATGAAGGGAGACAACAAAATAGAGCCTTCTTCAGGAAAAAAGGTAGCAAAATACACAGGTGTGTTAGCTCTTATCAGCGTTATTTGTGGTTTGATAATATTCCAAATAAGGTTACGTTTATCAAATAGAAATTGGGAATTCAGCCTGAGAGCAGGAACTAGAGCTGAGACTACAGTACCGCCCAACGCATAACTGTTCAATTTTTGTTGTATGTTTTATGATTTGTGTGTAAGTTGTTTTTCTTTGAGTACTTTATGTTGTTAAATTCGGTAGTTGCTGAATACTCTTTATAATATATACCCTTATATTCATAAAGGGTTGGTCTATAGACACCATTGGAAGGGTGCTGTCTTCTTTTTGTTTTTTAGTGTGACAATATTGGATCAAGCGATATAAAGTATTTTTCAAAAGATTATACTATTCATTCAATATTAAGAAACTTCGTACTCACGCATTGTTATTGGCGTGGAAAGGGTTATGACACATGTAATTGCTCTACAATACTTCTAATATGGTATTATCTGAACATTAAAAATTGAACACTATTGTCGGTTGTGATGTATCTACACTACCTTATCGTTGAATATGCAATACTGTTCTTATATCTTATATGAAAACCAGTATATCTTAACTAATAATTTATTATTTAATATCAATATTAAATGCATCCTCAATGAATTATTACTTTTATTTAACTATTACATCATTGACATATATTCTAAGGAATAATTAATGTTCTGAATTGTTTTTCAACGCCCTTGCCTGCATGCGTTCATTCCTATATATACTTCCATTCGTTTACAGATAATAAGACATACATTCTCATTCCTTTTTGTTTGCCATGGCTGTGTTCACTCAAATTTCATTCATTGTCACTTTGGCCAGTTTATTTTACTTCCTATTCCACAAGGTGCACGAATCAATCTTGATACAAGCTATTTTTCGTAGTTTTTTTTTATGTTTCAAGACTAGAAGTTTAAGCTTTTTGTTGGTCTTCGCTTTTATATAAGGTTCGTATTCAGCTATACTCACCCATCCCCACCAAAGCGCAGCTACACTGTTTGTTCGTATATATGTAAGTAATTCACAGAGAAGGGAGAGAATTATAGGTAAACAAGAGGTAAATATAATATATTGTGTCATTAATGATGTCTTTTGGTAGCAGAAAGAAGTATGCGATCTTGTTATCACTCTCTTCATGCGGTCTTGTTCTTTAAAATCATTATCCATGTATGTATAATTCGTACAGAAGGGGTAAGTCTGACAATGGATTCTCCCGTCAATGTGTTGTTATATAATACGACACTTATAAGAAATTTTTTAGATATGTAACATAAATGTTATTTGTGGTTGACTAACTAGTTATTTAAAATTTTGGAAGAATGTTTTTTTTTTTAAAATAATTTTTAATCAAAATGAGGTAATTCTTTTATTGGATTTTACTTCGGTTACGTTGCGTTATTTTCCAATTAAAATTACACATTTAAATCAAGTTAATTAACCATTTTATGTTTTACTGATATTTTTTTTTAAACACTCTCCTAAGTTTTGTGTACTGTGGTGATAACCTTCCCTTTTTATGTTTTACTGATATTTTTTTTAAATACTCTCCACGTTAACATTCTCTTTCAAATTAACTATTGCGATAACACGTGTGTTATTGATTTTAAAAATTAACAAATTTTTAATTATTATAATTTCTATTGTATTTTTCAGTTATTTTTAATTTATATATAAAATCGAAATATACAAGTACACGGCATTTCTCATTCACTACTACTTATTTTTGGTCAATAAGTCAAACCATATTCTTTGCAAAAGATTTTTTTTTCACAGGAAAATCTAATGCACCTTTTTCTGTCATTTTTCTTATTTGTACTTATAATTATTGTTCGAGGAACATTAAATATTTTTAATCACTTAAAAATAAGAATTAACTGTTTTAATGATTTCAAAATATTCACAAATTTTTAATAGCTATTTTTTGCTTTCATTTTTTTCAAATATATACATAATTTTGTAGAACGGGGATATAATATAAACAATCATATTTAAGTCCATCCATATGTGGACTTGTAGAAACACAATAAGGTCTGATCCTTTATCAAAAATTGTTTGGAAGTGACACACAGAACAATCGTTAATATTAGATAAATTAATTGTCTGGTTAAGGAAGGAAGGAAAATTTGTACTATGTTGTTCTTCAGGTAATTAATGAATTTGAAAATAGATCATGGAAGCATGTTTGGTACCTGAAATAGGAAGTGTGGACCCCTGGAAGTTTTCTGAATCTTTAAAAATCATCAAATTGGAAGATGCAACGTTGACAATTATATTAAAGATTGTTGAAAATTAAAATTAGAATACAGAATATCATGTAATGGAATTGTATGGAAAATATGTAAAGTGTTGAGTTTTATAGTCATTGTTTGCAAAAATCCTTATGCAAATGTTTCTGTATTTTGGTTTTGGTCTCATCTATTTAACTTACATATTTTCTCTAACTTGTAAGGTTGAGTAGAGGAAACTAGTTTTGCTATTATAAATAAATATTGTATGGGGTATGGTGACTATTTAATGAAAGATTAGAGTGAGAATATTGTATCTTTGTAATAGGGTTGAGACACTTCTAAATATTTCAATTTATTTTATTCATGGTTATTCTAAAAACAAAACAAAAAATTAATCATTATTAATATATATATATATATATATATATATATATATATATATATATATATTTATATATAAAAAAAAAAAAAAATAAATATTTATTAATATATATATATATATATATATATATATATATATATATATATTTATTGATACATAACAAAAAAAAGTTAACAATAAAATAATATAAATTCATAGATTAAGAAAATATTTTACTTGGCTTAAGATGTAAATATTTTTTATTTGAAAAATTATAATTAGATTTTAAAATACGAGAAGTCTTACATTTAAAACATGATATTTTAAGTTTATTATTTTATTTTTTGTTACTGGTTTGTATTCTAACCCTGTATCTGTTTTTTTTTCTTCAGTGATGTACTATTGTTAAGAAAGTGTGTAAGTAGATTTGCATGAAAATTTAATGATTTAGATAAGGTGATTTGAGGAGAAATGTAAAGAAAGTGAATCCACCTTAATTATATGTTTTATGTTTAAACCATTAGAAATGTAAAGAAAGTGTATCATACATAGCCAAAATTATATGGCCGAACGTATATTTGATCGAAATCATATAATCGAAATTAGATAGTTGATATCATCTCGATAGATTTAAAATAATTAGCAAATGAGAATAAAATTAATTAAAATGATCTCAGAAGTAATGTCAAAATATATATATATATAAACTGACTAGACAATATAATTAGTAATGCTAATTTTACATGTTTTGAATAACATTTATTTTTCTAATTTGAGAAAACATTTATTTTTCTTATTTTAGTGTTTGGGGATTTTTTTCAGGTATGACTCCTCATGACGGACTGAAAAGATAGTTGCAAAGTGAAATTGGAGGATCATCAACAGAAAAACTTAATATAAATGTAGAACTAGGAAGGAGACCTTCTAAACTTACATACCTTCGAACTAAGGAGAAATGAAGAAATCAATATCAAAAGGAATATGGCCAACGACAATAAAAAATCACTACCTTGGTTCATGTTGAGACTGTAAAAAATTGTAAACATCCAAATTATCTAACATATCTAACAACCTAAATGGAAAACTACTAACCATCTTAGATGTATGAGAAAAATACAAAACTACAAATCCAAGCAAAATGGGTTTAAGGTACTTACAAAATTCATCAATATGCTTTATTCTAATTTGACTAAGTTTGTTAACAATATCATCACCATCAAACAATTTTTACCAACCAACCACTATCATCTTCCAACATCATTGGTTCCTCACTAATATCCAACCTCATCCCAATACATACATTGACAGGAGAAAATAATGTTATCTTAAAGCATTAGTCCTCACCGACCCACCTATCGATCGATTCACACAACAATATACTTAAAATCTGCAATGGTTTTTTCAATAGAAAAAGCCTTTAAACACTACCTTCTCGAACTTTTTACATTGAAACGAAACCATCATATAATTAATTTCCACAATGTAGTCCATTTTCACTATGTTGCTCACACTAATGTGCGCATGAAAACAACGAACAAATTACTATCTTTGACATATATTCATATCTTCTACACCAAATCAAGTATTCCAAAAAAACTTACCTTCACTTGTTTACCATCAGCAATGAATTCATTTCTAGACATTTCTCGAGTACCAAATTGTTTAATACCAAAATTAATACATCAAACCATCACACCACATTACAAAAATTTATATAAATGAAATCTAATAAGTAAAGGACAACATCATTCCATTTCATTTGAAACTTAACTTATCAAATTGCACCCCTACAATTATTATAATAAAATTTTAATTTACCTATCAATTATTACAAATAGATATAAATTTGTAGGTAATTTATATCCAAGAATTATTATCCAAGACTATATATTTGATGATAAATTCTCACAAGTAAAGTATAAGCTGTGATTATCTATGAATTTATATCAGTCGATAAATTTCAAATTATGATTATCTATAAATTTGTATCCTTAAATAAAGTATAAATTATGATTAGACATACATTTTTATCCGTGAATAAGATTAATAATAATAATATTATTATTATAATCATGATTATTAGTATTAAATTTATTATTACTATTATTATAATTAATTAGAAATTTTGATTAGAGATAGATTTGTATCCTGAATAATAATAATAATAATATTATTATTATGATTATAATTATTAGTATTATATTTATTACTACTATTATTATAATTAATAACATTATTATTATGATTATTAAAAATTTATCTAATGTATAATGAATATAAATTTTATGTGTACTCAGACCTTAACAATATAATAATCAAAAGCAATGAGACGGAAAGGAGGAAAGAGAATACTAGCGACATGGACAAAAATTGTAACTCAAGAATATAATAACCAAACACGTTGGTCTCTTGCGCCTACGTGAAATACGTGTAACTCCTTAATTATTTTTTAACAGTCAAAAATAAATTAAATTAAAAACATATTTTAAGAATACTCAAACTCGTATACAGTATTTATATATGATTGAACTAAGTAAAATACTAAAATTAACACCTAACAATACACTATAATATCCAAAATTGTAACTTAACAATATAATAACCAAAAGTAATGAAATGGATAAGAGGAAAGAAAATAGGAGGGACATATGCAAAATAATAACCAACAATATATTGAACTCGTTTTTTTTTTTTCTTCAATAACGTAATTTTTATTCAAATTTATATGTAGAAACTTTAATCAAAGCTTATATTAGCATTATGTATGAATAGGACTATTAGACCTGTTTAGTTTGTCAAGCTAATTAGTTTTCAATTAACGAAAATACTCAAACTTTGAGTTGGAATGAATTGCACGTCAGAGCAGTAGTCATTTCCTCTTTATTAAAATAATCCTAAACTTAAACAATTATTCTGCACTTTCCAATTAAGTTAAATTAGTTGAAATGAAACTTTAAAACTCTAATAAATTACGTCTACAAAACAAAAGTAGAAATCAAATTGTGTAAAGCAGATATTCCATGCTTTCTTCCCTCGTCTTCATGCCAAATAAAATTAGTTTCAAGTGAAAAATTGAAGTATTACTTATTATTACACTACTAAAAATTTATCAAATAATCGAAAAAATCAGTCATTATTGGTAACTAAATCAGTGACCAACAAAATCGGTCACAGATTCTGTCAAAAATTAATAATAATAATAATTTTAATAATATCAATAATAATATTACTAATAATAACAATAATAAGTGTAATTATAATAATATCAATAATAATATAAGCAATAATAATAATAATAATAAGAAAAATAATAATATTAATAGTAATTGTAATAATAAGTATAAAAATAATTGTAACATGACAAAAAAGTTGCTTTGATTTGATGGGTGTAGATTCTCTCAAGTTGGTAAAAGGTCCTAGATCAAGTTTTCTATCCAAAATCTCATTTATATTAATGATTTTTCTAGTACTGATTATAAATTTTAGATATGAAAAAATAATATTTATCCTTGAATTACACAAGCTACAAAACTATTCTCTTTCACATAACTATTTAGTCTTTTAAAACCAATTATCATTTTTAATCAAACTTATTATTTTATTTTTAAATTTAATTTCAATATATATATATTATTTTGTCTTTCTTTGGTTTCCACCACTTTTGAAACACGGTATTGGTGAAAAGGCATATGGTTCTATGCCCCGTTAATTATTATTTTTTTTTTTCAGGAAGTGTATTGTGTGGTATTATAAGTAGGTGACGTGAGAGAAGGATTGACATATAATATTTTTCTTAGTGTTCCGAATTCCGATCACTTTGTCTACTGAAAAATGAGGTGGACGATATGGTTGGGATATAAGAATTTGCTAGGGTTAACATGAAGTTGGAATGCTGATGAGAGAAACATTGTCATATTATTTGACACTGCGATATCTACTGAAAAATGAGAAGGACTGAAAAACGGGTTGCTATAAGGAGTTGCCAGAGACAAAACATTCTGAGGCAGAATGAGGTGACCGTCTGAGATTCATTTTCTTATTATGTATTCAGTTTTTTCTATTTTCTTTTTTTATTTTCGTGAAAAGTTAGTATAACGGTTTGATCTCATATATTGACTTTGGGGGCTACGATTTGCCAGCGTCATTTTGCCATTCTTTGCTTTCTGCCTTCTTAGAAGCAGGAAATCAAAATGTGTTGACTGGGATTGCTCTTTTCTAAAATAAAATTAACTGAACACTTAGAAAAAAGATAACTCATATTTAGTTTATTCTTATTTTATAACTCATAAGTACTTTACACAAAAAATACTTTAATTTTAATGTTTAACCACTTTCTACTCTTACAATTAATTATATATTACTAATTTAAATTTATTAATTTCTCTAAAGTAAATTATAAACTTTTAACAAAATCTTACTTATATGAATAAAAACATTTATATATAAATAATATCACATGGTTTGCTTTGCTGTAGTTTCAAATTTTATCAAACAATAGTACTTTAGTTTAAACAACTTTTATAAATAAGTGAACTGCTGCAAAACAAAACTGCATAAAATAAATGAGTGAATTGAAGATGAGGCTGCAGCATGGGACCAGACTTCATCACGTGCATTAAGGATCTTACGTTTTATGTAAAGTGACGTCATGGAGGGTTTGCAGGCATCAAAGGATTTGGGTTTTTAGCTAGTTTTTTTCCCCTCTCTCTACCAAAAAAAGCTATAAATTTAAGAACAAGTTTGATGAAACCAGTCATAATCTATAGATAAAACTATTAACCGATCATGGGAGGATTTTAGATTGAGGAAGAGAGATAAAAAAATCTATCAGGAAAGGTTAGCAATCTTAATAAAAATTGCTTCGCAAAATATTAGCACAGTCTATTATTCTATAGGAACTCATTTTTTTTTCACGTGAAAATGAAAATGTTACTCAATGTTTAGGTATATAAGAAAGAAAAAGTAAAGAGAAAAAAATGGAATATTCGATAAATTATACAATGAAAAATAGACCAGGCAATAACTATCCCTTTGTTATCCTTCTTTAGATCTAAAGATGAAATTTTGTATCCAAAACCGAGAATACTATTACATAATCAATTTAAGTTGCAATAATCTTATTTATAATAATAAATATATTAAATAAAAAATATTTACTACCGACTCTTTTAAATAAATTACATTTTAAAGTGAGATTTTTCTATATACTCTACATAGAACATTAAGAACATTAAGAGTACAAGAGAAGTAGGAATACTATTTTTCTTTCACTTACTTTCTCAAATCAGCTTTCTCTTACAATATATTCCGATTTCTTTTAACACAATTTATTTTTGTCGACAAAGATTAAATGAAACAATTTAGAAATACTCCAACTTTTATACAGAACTTGTTAAGGGACAAATTTCCCAAATTGGTATAATTTTTTTTTGAAATTCCTGAAATGGTGCATTTTTTTAGTTATTTCTGGATATGGGTAAATCGTGCATAGGAGATACGATGTTATTGTAAGGAAATCGTGGCCCTATTCTACGATTTAATATAAGATTAAATGAAATCGTGAAAAGATGACACGATCTTAATTTACTAGATGAAATTGTGCATCTAATATTTCAATTAATAAGTTAATTAATATAGTGAGAATATTGTACGATTTTAATAGGGCTAATATTCTCCACCTATTCCTCTTCTGTTTTATTTGGCAGGTGTGATGTATTGCTAATGTGCAACTAAAATAAATGCACAGTTACAAAAGTGGTTTTAATTATTGATAAAAATAATTGAAATTAAATTGAAACAAATGTGAAGTTAATTTGAAAT
>Ga0209700_104987_pt1 | contig 23085 bp, 11 predicted proteins | sample SiratroredBW_FD_187528 | JGI IMG/M metagenome (GOLD analysis project Ga0209700, IMG submission 187528) | Root nodule microbial communities of legume samples collected from California, USA - Siratro red BW (SPAdes) (version 2) | ecosystem: Host-associated > Plants > Roots > Nodule | place: USA... | reverse complement strand
ATTATGAATCAAGGAAGTTTTTCTTCTCACTTTTTTTGTTTAATTTATTATAAATCACAGTTTTTTTTTGGAGTTTTTCTCTTACTTTTTTGTTTAATTTATTATAAATCACAGTTTTTTTTTTTTTGGTTTTTTTTTTTTTTTTTTTTTTTTTATTTTTTTTTTTTTTTTTTTTTTTTTTTTGGTGTTTTTCTCTTACTTTTTTGTTTAATGTCTCCATTTTCTGATTTTTTTTTAATTTTAATTGAAATATATGTGTCTGAAAAAGTTACAGAATATTGCTAACTTTTTAAAATAAATCTACAACTCATAAATTTAATCTATTATATTAGATTTGTTAGCAGTTTTATAATATATCTCTAAAACAAAATCTTCAAACTAGACCCTTATGATTATCATATAATTCACCTACAAAAAGAGGAACTCAAATTATGTCCGAGGCAGGTAAACTGAATATATAATTCTTTTTTTTTATTTAACCAAAGGACAAGTAATCAAACCAAAAATATATTGGCTTTCTGAATAATGAAAATTATTGGCTTTGCTTCCTCTTAAAAAGGGGAAAACAAGAAACTATAGACCACAAAATGATTTTTACGCTTGCCTAACTATATCTTTAGAGGTCAAAGTAAAACAAAGCTGCTTAGTATTGTGAAATAGAAATTTCCTTCGTTTTTTCTTCTTTTTGGGATGAAGCTTCATAAAGGTAGAATTTGTCTAAATTGATCATAGTCATGGCTTAGAACCCTTCATGTAAATGGAATTGTATTCAACAACAGGGACCTAATTCATTCGTAATATTATTTTATAAATGAATAACTCAGATTTTTTAATGATCCATGATAAATTCATTACATTCTGACATGAAGTGGAGTCTTGAAAAGAATTACTTGAGATGAGAGAAAAACTTTGTGGCTGACAAAGAGCCAAGGAGGTGTGAACAAACCATATATATGCAAGGATGAAATTAAGTGAGATGAATCATTAAAAGACCCCTGGCCTAACCTATTTAACAAATAATTAGTTAGGCTTGAATTTGTAGAAATGGTTGTTTAACCAAGTACCCAATTGATATATTTTTTTAATAAACGATTAAAATAAATTTTATTCAGCCTTTATTAGCTTACTTATTTATTATTTATACATAATTACAGTTTTATTATATTTATACAACTAAAATAATTATAAAAAGCTTAGCACATGTTAATTTTATACACAATATATTCATTATTATATTAAAACTTGCATCAATTTAAACTAAATCTTATTTTTAAAAAACCTCAATACAATTTAAGTATGAAATAAACTTTCTATTTAGATCAGGCTTTCATTTTTTTTCTAAGAAAAAGTTAGGTTGTACATTTTTTTTACATTTATATGGCTAATAATAAAGAGAATGTTATAATAAATTATATTATTTCTTAATATTGTAAGCAGAAGGAACCTATCTCGATTCAAGTGATTGGTTAAAAACCTCTTATTTTAATTAATTCCTCAAATTGTTAAAATTATTCATTTTTCTCCAGGACTTCATAAAATTCTTGTTTAACATCTAACTTACAAAATGTTACACCCTTTATTTTTTTTAACAAGACTGTTTATGGTTAAAAAAAATAAAGTGTTCAATACTTTTTATCTCAATAATGCGAGGATTTATTCTATTTTACAGATAAACACTTTGAATGCTACAATTTTGTAGGGCAATTATATATGCAGAAGAGCTTTGATTTATTGAAGCTATATGAGTTATTTATTTGATAGAGACCTAATTTAAAATTATTTATATATTGATATGAGTGACATGATATAATCCTTGGCCTAGTATTCTAGAGTTCAATAATCCTTGTTCGTGAGGGTGGGTGTCAAATATTTAATATAGAATAATTCATGTAATTTTAAATACAAGCCTAAACATTTTATATATTGGTTATGACAGTAATTTGAGAGAATGACTCGAGAGTAAGGACACAGACAATAATTAGGGGTCGTGGTTAGAGATAGCTGTGACACTACACAAACATATCTTGAATCCTTGGAATAGCTGATATAAATATTACATATCTCAAAACTTTACTATTAAATTTATGTCTATTTTTTTGAAATTTTGCTGATCTTATAATTTGATTATTGCTTGTGTTAGCTAAATCCTTCCTTGATCAAAGATTTATATCTAGATATAAGAGTATTGACATAAGTTCAGATTCGTGAGTAAATTTAATTCGTCAAGAGTTCAAGTTGAGTTGAATTGAAAAAGTTATAATTTTTTAAAATATAACTTACTATATATGCTTAATGTTAATAAAATAGATTAAAATTTGTTATTGTACTATTATAAATAAATAGGTCAAATCAATCTATTTTGATTATATTATTTTTAGTTTAAAAAATAATGAGTTATTAAATAAATAATGACCCCCTTTTAAACATTGACCCCTTTATAGTGAGCATGCATTCCATGGTCTTTGAACCCTTTTGATGAGGACAAATTTGGTCTCCTAAGAGGGGCGTACGTGTGTGTACATGATCATCTTTTTTCTCTTGTAGCTAAACAATTTTTTTCCTTTTTGACCAAAACAAAAACGAATCAATTTTCCTTTTCTTTTTGTTGTCTTTTCCGAAAGGACACACAAAAGATAAATTAAGAAAGAATACAAAGGGAAAAAAACGCAATGATAATGAGGTTGTGAACATATACTCGTGGAGAATGGGGTATGGTGTTGGAAAGATTGATAGTAAAATGAATTTTCGATAGTTATCAACTTTTTAAACACTTTTAAATACTAATCTTGACATAACTCTATATTGTCACAAAATCACACCTTTATTTTCAGTTTCTAATTCTTAAAAGAGCTTACATTGCATCTACAATAAATTATTTATTACTATAGCTTTTCATGTATAATACCGTTATACATTTTTTTTCTCTCAAGCTTAATTCCTTGATTATTATGGTACAAATTAATAATAACACAAGTATGGAGCTGTTAAAGGTCTTCTTTTAAAAAAGATTAACTACTTATTTTATCATCATGGAACTGTTTGTTCTTTTAAATTACAAAGTTTTCGAAAACTCAGTTTAATATTGTCTTCACAAGACATGTATCAAGAATTGTATTTATTTGATAAATAAATATGTCCATTTTCCTATCTAGTGGAAACAATAAGTAAATACTATTTTTTTTTATAAAAACCGCTTATGCATAACGAAATAAGGGTTGTCAAAATATTAAAAATAAATTTGTAATAAAGTTATAATTGAAATTCGTATTCCTTTACATATATCAAGAAAAAGGTTCGCGAAATAAAAGAAAAAAAGGTATAAACAACTTTATATTTGTGTATTCTTATCTGATAAGTGGAAGTCGATTAATACTTGTTAATATTTCTCATAATGAAAAAGATTGTTGAACAATAATTTAACTAAAACTATTAAATCTTATCGTTTCTTTCATGAATTTAACACATAGGTGTTTTTAATAAAAGTAAAATGTTAAATTTATAGAATATTGTTCTTATGATGAGAAATCACTTAAAAAAAATGTAAATGGCCATAAATTAAAAAAATAATAATAATTGTGATTATAATCATTTTATAGATCTTATTAAATATACTTTATTTTATTATGCTTTTGAATTAGTAACTTACTAACAAACTATTATAAATACACGTTTATTTTTTAAAATTCATTCCGTTACTTAAAGAGACAATTAAAAAGTTTTAATACTCGAACACCTTTTATTTCAATATATATAAAAATAGTTAAATCTCATTGTCTCGTTTTAGTACGTTATATGTAATGTACTCATTTTAATACTTATATTTCTTTTTCTTGGGAAAACTTATTACAGAAATGGTGCCAAAAAGTAGCATATACAGTGAACATTTTTGTTATCTTTTATAAGTCTATACGACCAATTATTATAGATATTGAAGTACCAACTACTCCCCATAATAATTTCACACACGCAATCTTTTTAGGTATAACATTTAAATGATATATATAATAGGGATCCTTTCCTTTAATAAGGTAATGATGGTGAAGATCATAGCTAGCCAACGTCTATAAGAACAAGTAGCTTGTCTTTTTTTAATCAATTTATAAGTTAATCTAATAAACGAATCAAAAATTAGATATGAATGAGTACACTTTATAATTATGGCATCCCTTCATGTGATTCATAATATATTTGTTTATGGCAAGTGACTTTCACTTCCAGCTATAGATTGACCATGTATAAGATCTTTATACATGTCTAATTCAGTAAGCTAAGAAACTAAAGTGAGAAAAAACTCTACATAAAACAAACTATAAACTACAAAAACTAAAATTATAGGATCATTCAAAGCATGAAATAGAGATTAAAATAGATAGACTCGATTTTATAGTCAATATTACATAGTTGTTTACATTGTATAAACCTATTTTTAAAGTCTAATATGTCATTCATGATGATAATTTGTTTCTTGTTTTACAATAACTTTTCTAAAATTAGACAATTTTGTTTTTAATATATTTATAAACTTGACTCTTTATTATCAATAATAAATAATAATAATTTACAAAATGATTATACTAATAAAATATTATTTATATTGAATTAACTGAATCAATCTACTTTATCTAAAAAGTTCTTTACACAAAATTGATATTTCTCATATACAAAATTCATGGATTACACTTAAAATTTTTCTCACATATATGCTGCATAATTTCCCATGAAAATTTTCATCGAAAAATTTATGGAAAGTTGTAAAATTAAATTGGTTCCGGTATAATTTAAATAATAAAATCTAGTGAACAATTTTTTTATTTTACAATAATTTAAATAATTAAACCTTCTAAATACTAAAAATCACATAAATTACGTTTAAACCTTTTTAACACTACTCAAAAGTTCAATTATAAGAGTCAAATAATGTAATGTTAAATGAAAAATTGATTTGAATCCTTTAAAGAAATAAATGTATCTAATACTAAATTTAGCTCAATCATTTTATTGTTCATCCTAATCCTATATTTACTGGTGGTCATGTTCATTCATTTATTATTGTTTCACATATTATTATCAATTGTTTTTACTATTTATTAAAGAAAATATAGAAGAATTAATAAATATCTCAAATTTGGATTGTTATAGATTAATAAATATCTTGCTATAAAATGTCAATCTCTTAGTCTGACAATCTGTATAATGAGACTAATTACAAAATATTTATGAATGTTTTACGATATTGTTATTTAGCATAACCACCAGCAAGATCATCAACACCAAACATCTTTTTTTTTTTCTTTTCACCAATAATTATAAACTTTTTTCTTTTAGTAAGGTCTATCGGAGACTTTAGGCTACCAACACAATGAAACCTCATACATCATCAAAGATTTCCTCATTCTGAAATTTACTTCTTAGAAAGATCATATGTCAAAATATTATTTTTCCAACTTTTTCAAATCATTAATTAAAGGTTGTAAAAAAAATATCAATACCATCATTTGGATTTGATAGGCCTAGCATGACACAACTCAAAAATATAAAAGGTTTAGTTATACACTTTTTTGAAAAAAGATTGTATGGGGTAACAATAATTAGCCCATGAGAATAAAACATATTTGATGATTGAATGTATAGGTGAAATCCATCAAAACATAAATCAAGTAGTATATTGTTTTGTTCAAAGGATAAATTTGGATACATCTTATCAAAGTGTTTTCAAGCTTCTTTATTAAATAGATTAACATATCTCAACCTCTTTTATTTTCATAATATCACATCATTTGTCCTACAATATTAGTGGATGCACACATCACTTTTAGAATTATCAAAAAATAGAACATTGCCTTAATTAGAAATAGTTTTTTCTCATTTATTATATTGTTGTTAGGGTCACAATATGTTGACTTGTGAACAAAAAATTCATTCATGGAACCCTCTATCCTTTTGATAAATATTCATTGCCATAATAAAGCATAGAGTCATCCACACAACAATCATTCTTCTTATCCTCCAATCCTAGTTTTAAAAATATATCAATGGGTCATAAGTTTTTTTAGCACTTGCTTTTTAATGGGCATGAGGTCCAATGTTATTTTTTAAATGAATCTTAGATATGTGTTCATAACATTTCAATTAGACTTCCCAAGTTAAAAGTATCACACAAATGGACAATTTTGAGTTGAAGGTTCCTTCATCAACAAACTTGCTAGCATTTACCAACAAATTATAAAATTTTATAGTTTATTCATTAGGAGACTCTCTTTCATATTATTTGAATTTGCTTTCTGAGAGTACCACACACCATTTCTAATATTGACAAAAATATCATTATCTGCATCATTCCTTGAATCACTTTCATTGTGAACAAGTAAATCTAAATACAACATATCTTCACCATGATTAATCCAAGCCTAATAATTAGACTCAAAGTCATTTTTGTAAGACTTTTACAAATTTTTCCTCCAATATCTTTGTACAACCACATTTATCACACAAACATGTAATTTCATATCACTAACACAACAATCTTGTTGACAAGCATGTTTTACAAACTCATCAATTCCCTACTACAAAAGACTTTTCAAACCACCTTTACCGCTAAAACACTTAGTGTACATCCAAACATGACTTAAACTAAAATAATTCATGTTATGCATATTCCACACAATGACAAAGATTCATATATTGTTCAATTGTCTTTACTTTTTAATTTTGTTATCATTGGATCACTTGGCTAGATAAATTAGTTAATTTTGTTAATTTGTTATTCACTTGGTATCACTTACTTCTTCCAGTTAATACAAGTTCTTTTTATATATAACGACTAAGTTGAAACTAATTTAAAAGGTGTACGGACCTTTCATTATAGTCACTGATAAGTATGATAATAACTTATATATCATGTTAATTGAACTTCTTAATTTATCTCTGTGCCATATATCTTGTTGATTTCATGTTAAATTTAGAATTTTTAACATTTTCTTTACAAGGATGGAAGTGATTACATTTTTTGTAAAAAATTTATAGGGGAATAGAAGTTTGAAGATGAAATGCAAAAGTCATTTCAGGATCTCCTTGCCTAACAAATAATATTTTCGTCCAGCGAGAAAATATGTATGTTCACCCAACAAAGGGAACACTTGCCCAGCTAAAAGGCGTCATCCTTGCCCAGTGAGAAGCACATTCGTCCAATGAATAAATAAAAAATTAGACTCTGTTTAAAAAAATGTTTCTCGCCCAACGAGAATGCACCTTTCTCGAGTGGTTGAAAATGCGAAATCAAAAGAAAAAAGATGATTGGTTTGTGGGCAAAAGAGAGAAAGGAAGACTGGGGAAAGTTGTTATGGGAAGGAGAAGCTCTAGGAAGACTTTCACTTCAATCTTGTCATTCTCTTAACCATAACCCTCCTTTCATTAGGTTTGGATGTAATGAATCTCTCTTTATGCAATATTTCTTTGCAATGAAAATCTATAAATGACTTTATGTTCTTTCTTGGTGCTTCATGTTGCATGGTTGATCACACATGCCTCTTTTGTTGTATCAAAACATTGGAAAATGCTTTTAGAACTTGGTTTTAAGATTGAATAACTAGGAGATGTAATTCTAGACATAGTTTTATTTCTCAGGTCATTCTAAAACACTATCCTTCATGCAAATCTTGAAAAAACTAAGGGATTAATATTTTCATATTAAGATTTAAAACTTGTCTTTAAGAGATTAGTGAATATATGATGTGAATGTCCAAATTATATTAGAAATATTAGTAAGAATAACTGCATTGAATTGAGTTCATGAAATTCAATCTCAGATGAATCTTTATACTAATTAATAATTTAAGTTTAAATTGGTAACTTCCAATGTTTTAAAATTAAAAATTATCACAACCATTTATATTTATATGAACAATATTTTAAGTTTTTAGTTTAAATTAATAAAAATTCACATTCACTATACATTTGCAAATTCTTTAAAGAAGATACTAGTTAAAAGAGTTTGTTACATGAATCATACATAAGTAGCTTCACTTCTTTTTGACGAGTCATATGTAGGTAAGAATTATTTGTTTTCTACCTTCGTAACCACACAAGACATTAAAGAGGTCTTATATGAACATTCAGATCTAGGAATATAAGTATATTCATTTGTTTTCTAAAATGGAATATATATATATATATATATATATATATATATATATATATATATATATATATATATATATATATATATCAATTAACAGATAAATATTATAATAAAAAAATTTGAAATTTATTCAATTATTAAATACTTTTTATATCAATAAAAATACATATATTTTTGTGGCGAAATTGCATTGAAACCTTTGGCTTATAAGATGTGGGCAGTGGGCATATCTACGAACACCATAGGCGACATCGAGCACCTGTGATTTCACAAGGAAATAAGACCATTTGGAAAATTTTAAGAAAAATATTGATAGAAAAAGAAAAAGAAAATATTAATTAAATACTTTATCAATTAAATTAATTTGTATATTATTTTCTCCTTTTTCTTTTTAAGTGTTTTGGAAAAACTGAAAACACAATAAATTTTATTTATTTCAATAACTATTTATAAAATTTTCAAGTTTATCTTTTTTTATTTTTATATCACAATAAATACATAAATGTAAAAAAGGTAAATATGTGATGGCTCTATGCGAGTTTTATTAAAAAAAATGAAAAAAATATAAATATAAATGATAAAAAATAGTTAATGCTGTCTTAAATTTTAAAAATAATGATAAAATTAATATTAAAATTTCTAAAAAAATAAGATCCCTAAAAGGAATAAAAAAAACTTTTTTTTTGTTTGAAAAAATATTTAACTTTTTATTTTCTAACTTTCATGAATGTTAACACCAAATTTTATTCGATGAATATAATAAAACTTTAAAAAATGTAATTCTAAAAGAAATAATATATATATATAAAGAATGAAAAACATAAATAAACATTAGAGGTGACTTATTTATTTATAATTACTTTTATCATTCATCGTGACTTGCGATTCTAATTGCGATAATGGACAAAATATAAAATTTATAAAACAAATCATTAAATACGTTAATTGTTTAAGCGTGATACCCGACTTAATTGATTATATATAAAAGAGAAAACTATCTTTATATAGAAACAAGAGTAAACACTGATTATCATAAAATTTTATTAAATTATTAAAATTCATATATAATTTTTTTTATTTAAGTAATATTTAATTACTGCATATATAATTATGTGATAATATTTCTTTCTCATCATCTATGTGATTAAACATAAAGAATCACCTTCAAAGTTTCATTATGCTTCATTGCTCTTCACTTGTTCTTGCTCTAAAAGGGCAATCCTTCACAATATAAAATGAGATATAGACATTAGTGTATGACATATAGACATCACAAGTTTGAGGTGTCTCAACAAAATCATGGAAGTTTGATGTTGCAGAGAAGGAAAGGCAACTTAAATGAATGGAAGAACAATCATAAGAGCCCTCATCTTCCCCCCACAACAACAACAACATTGTCGCAGGTTGCTCTGTTTCTCAACCTCACCCTCCTACGACGTACAAACATGCGTTGCCACCCTCCAATCATGTGCCCACAATGCAAACCTCTCCAAGGGCAAGGAATTGCACTGCCACTTGCTCAAAAACGCCTTCTTTGGATCCCCACTCATCATCACAAGCCTCATAAACATGTACTCCAAGTGCACCCTCATGGATCTCTCCCTCAGAGTCTTCAACTACCCCACCCATCTTGACAAAAATGTCTTTTCCTACAATGCTCTCATTGCTGGTTTCGTTGCAAACGCCCTTCCCCAACGTGGTTTTGCTCTATATAAGCAAATGAGGCATCTGGGTATCGTTCCTGACAAGTTCAGTTTTCCCTGTGTCATCAGAGCCTGTGGCGATATTATGGAGGATTTGGAGGTTAGGAAGATTCATGGGTTGTTGTTCAAACTTGGGTTGGAGTTGGATGTGTTTGTTGGCAGTGCGTTGGTTATTACGTACTTGAAATTTGGGCTCGTGGGAGATGCACATGAGGTGTTTGAGGCGTTGCCTGTGAGAGATGTGGTGCTTTGGAATGCAATGGTTAATGGGTACGCGCAGATTGGGAGGTTTGAGGAGGCTTTGGTGGTATTTAGGAGGATGGAGCTGAATGGGGTGGTTCCTTGTAGATACACTGTTACTGGGGTCTTGTCGATATTTTCTGTGACAGAGGACTTTGACAGTGGACGTGCTGTTCATGGGTTTGTAACAAAAAGGGGTTATGAATCAAGTGTTGTTGTTTCTAATGCGTTGATTGATATGTATGGAAAATGTAAATGTGTTGGTGATGCGTTGCGTGTGTTTGAGGTGATGGTCGAGAGAGATATTTTTTCATGGAATTCGATCATATCAGTTCATGAACACTGCGGTGATCATTACGGAACTTTGAGGCTTTTTATTAAAATGCTGGTAAAAGGGGTTCAGCCTGATTTGGTTACTGTTACAACAGTACTTCCGGCTTGTACTCATCTTGCAGCGTTGATGCATGGTAGAGAGATACATAGGTATGTGGTCGTAAATGGGTTGGGGAAGGAAGAAAGTCACAATGATTTTGATTATGTTTTGTTGAACAACGCTTTGATGGACATGTATGCAAAATGTGGAAACATGCCAGATGCATGCATGGTTTTTGACAATATGAGGGAGAAGGATGTGGCCTCGTGGAACATCATGATCACAGGTTATGCAATGCACGGTTATGGTGCTGAGGCATTAGATGTTTTTTCTCGTATGTGTCAAGCTCAAATGGTACCTAATGAAATCAGTTTTGTGGGATTGCTATCTGCGTGCAGCCATGCTGGCATGGTGAAGGAGGGGCTCGGGTTTGTATCAGAAATGGAATCAAAATATGGTGTTTCTCCATCCATTGAACACTACACTTGTGTGATTGACATGCTTTGTAGGGCAGGGAGGCTCATGGAAGCTTACGACTTAGCGCTAAGAATGCCATTCAAGGCTGATCCTGTAGGATGGCGATCTCTGCTAGCAGCATGCCGTCTCCACAAGGACAAAGACTTGGCTGAGATTGCTGCTAGTAAGGTGATTGAACTTGAGCCAGGCCATTGTGGAAACTATGTGCTGATGTCAAATGTTTATGGAGTGGTTGGTCAATATGAGGAAGTGTCAGAGATGAGGCATACGATGAAGCAACAAAATGTGAAGAAGAGACCTGGTTGTAGCTGGATTGAACTTGTGAATGGTGTGCATGTTTTTATAACGGGAGATAGGACTCATCCTCACACTGACGCTATTTATGCTGGCTTAAACTCGTTGACATCTGTTCTGCAAGAGCATGGCTATGCCCCCTTTGTCTAGCATTTGGTTTGCAAAGAAAGTTAAGGCATGAGTCCATGACATTCTAGATCAAGTTCCTCATTCATAACTGATATTAACTTTAACAAGATACTCTTTTTTCAGAGCTTCTTTTCATACTTTGAAAATGTTAAGATAGTATAAAGGTGTCAATGGAAAATCATATGAAGGGCATTTTCTGTCATCAGCTTTTGTATTTTCAGACTTACTGATTTATCACAATTTAAAATTAATGGAACCTTTTTTTGGTTCACATTAGCTTCTCCACTCATGTTTAGGGGGGGTAGAAAATTGTGAATATTTTTTAGTAAAACTTGTTATTATTGAAAATGAATAATTAAATGGATATCATACTATGGGAGATAATAACGTACACAAGATTGCAGTTTATATAATGAAATTGTATGGAAAGGTAAATAAGAAGTGGGAAAAATATAACAATTATATACTTACTGAAATAGTTATTAATATCAAAGCCATCTTAGCTCAGTGGTAGAGCGCGTGGCTTTTAACCACGTGGTCGTGGGTTCGATCCCCACAGACGGCGAAAAGTGTATTTTTTTTGTCTAAAACATGCTTTGTTTTCTTAAAATTTAATTATTCTATATTCATTTAAAACATAATAGAGCATATGTTTATTTTAATAAAACATTTGATTTGCTACTTTAGTTTATTCCAATTCAAAACCTTTCATAAAGTTGCGAACATTTTTTATTTACAAAATTTTACTACAAATAAGCTCGCACATGCATTGAGATTTGTGTTTTAAATGGTTATGAAAACATATTATTTGACTAGTTTTGAATTATTTAAAGTTTGTTAAAGTGTGAGTTCAAATGTGTATGATATTGATAAATTAATATTGAGTACTATAGAGTTTGGAGGAGAAGAATAGAAAGAAGCAAGGATAAAAGTAAAACCATTGGTGATAAGTTGAGGAGAGAAGGGAGTTAAAGTTACATGATGAAATTCAGCGCTAAAACCATTGCCATGTAATATAATCTTCCAAGTATTAAAATCGTCCTAATTAAAATCTCAAATATTACAAAAACCTTCAACTTGATCCCTGAACGTTTACAAAATGGATGAGAAACTAAATTGGTGATATCTAATACTTGAGATATAGTAGGGTAGTTTTATTACTTCAAAGAATATTCAGGAGAATCGGTAATGCTTGAGATTCCACAACTCCTACCCCAATGAACCAAAAAAAGTGGAAACACTATACTTGCACTTATAGCCATTAAACAAAACTATTGTTACATGGATAGGACAACGCGTTTCTGGTAAGATTGTAAAAAAGAATATACATATATTTCCTTATCCTTCAAAGACGAACAAGTCAAAAAATGGCAATGAAAATTAAACAGGAACAGATATTGAAATGAATCTTGAATTTCTTCGAAGCCAAGACGGATTTGTATCACGATCCTACCTTTTATGTGTGAGCACAAATGAATTTATAGAAAATTGGTTCAAATTCCTTCGGGGTTAATCTCCCCTTTCGTCTGCCAACCTCCGATGCAAACCGACACTCAACGTTTATATTTGATGCCTTCTTTGAGGATACTACTTCCCCCACAACTACAGAAACATTGCTCCAAAAAAGAGATTCCACGTTTCCCAGTACCCTTATTTTTAATCCACATTTTTCATCATAGCCAATCCAAAGGGAAACTGTCTGTGGAATCTGTGGTGTTTTGAATTTCAAACCTGTATGTATCAAAGAAATTTCCGATTATTATATAAATTTAAGAAAATGAGAAAGCATCTTTGATCCACCCTCCCCCACTTCTGTTCTGAAAAATCATTGGCAAACTTCATACTTGATATGCATTTTTTAAGCTTTAAGCAAAATGAACAAGCACCTAAGCACCCAGATATTATATAATGTAATCCTTTCCCAAGATTCTCGATAAAGTATCAAAGAAATATCCCTTTACAAAGCAAAATAGAGGCTTACCGTTGAATGAGGAATCAAAAGCAGAATAAGTGAGATGCAATACAGAGAAAGGGAAATGACAATTCCAGTAATAAAATTATGCAGCAGCCGCCGATTGTCTTTTGTAGGTATGAACACCGCCTTAAGTGTATTTGTTAATTCAAAAAGTCGATGAGATACCTGCAAACCATGTCAAGATAGCAGTGCAACTTAGTAATCGGTATAACGTCTTTCATGAGACTTAAATACAAATAATAGAAATAAACGTGTGGAAGGAAAGAAGAGAGATCCATACAAAAACGTATATAGCAGTTGTAAGCATGAAATTGAGCATAGGATACTCTGGTATAAGACAAAGAAGCCACTTGGGCTGTCCATTTGGCATGTTAGACCTGCAGGCAAATAGGAAGTTATGAAGCTCTTACAGAGGTGAAGTTTGTTCACAAGTTTATGTCCAATATAATATTTTCCTATGTATTCTCGATCGATCCAATATACCAAGTCATAAAGATGCAACAAAAAAAAAAAACAATAAAATAACAATATCCATGCTGAAAAATTCATCTATGCATGCGAATTCCAGTCTCTAAAACCACGACTAACTGCAGGCACTACTGAAACTAAGACGTGATCTACAAATCTGATAAAATTAGCTAAGCACTATTGCTACTGAGCTGGGTCATCGCTAAACATAAAGTAACAATTCCAATTAAAGGATCTTCAGCAATGAAAATATGAAGCAAATAAATGTTATTTGATTCATCATTCACTTGAGAACATAGAAGGGTCTGAGCACACATCCGTCAGACCAGAATAACTCTTTTATAATTGTGTATAAATGCTTTAAGAGCCCTCTTAATGTAACACGGACAATAACATAGGGAGAATGGTTCAGTATGCATACACACCTTAACCAAATATGAAACTGGGAAATGTATGTCTCCAAAGTAACCTTGCCAAGCCACCTGATACAAAAAAGGAGGAAATTAAGAAACAAAAAAAAAAAACTGATAGCTGTCACCAAAAAAAAAATGTGCCAAAACTAATCAACATGGTATTTCAATAATTAAGGTAAAGAACACATACGCAAAGAGGGTCAAAGAGAAATTCCGAAGCCGCTGACTGAAATTCCTCAAGCAAATGTATACACTGAACATAATAATAATAATAATAAGTAAAAGATTCAATAGAAGGAGATGAAAACAAAAATATAATCACATCTCATATGTCACTCTAGGATTCCTATCTTCCAAGCATAAAGTAAAGAAACAAAGAAAACATGAAGAACAACAAAAAGAATAAAAGAAAAAGATAACACTCACGTAATTGGAATCCATGAGGTGTAAGGGTGGAGTTTGTTGTATGAGACCTTATCCAGCTTGTATATGTATTCATACCATAAGTACCCAACCTAGAAAAGATAAATGAAAAAGAGATGTTCTTGTTTACCATTCTTGGTCTACATCAAAGAATATTGAAGTATAACATAAGAGAATAGAAAACCATGAATAATCTTATCAATTTATTGTAAGACATGTAACTCACAAATAATGCAGCAGAAACGATGGCAGTTTTGATGGCAACTCTCCTCTTGGTTTCACTCTCTTCCAATTTTTCCATCCATTTCTCAATCTGAGATAGTGAAATATTTCACATTTAAAATAGCTGGACCAAATATTATTAAGGAAAAAAAAATAAAAGCAATGTCCCCCACACAAGCTGGTTTTCGAGATTACATTAGGGTGAAAGTATGCATAAATCATTCCAATTATCCAGATGTAGCGATCAAGCCCAGATCTAAAATGCCACTCATGCATTCGAGGGAGATCTGGCTTTGCAGGATCGGTATAACCTGCCACACAAAAGTTAAAATTATGCACTTGCAGTAAACATCATGTAAGTTCATATTATCAAATCGACTAGAAAATTGTAAACAGACTACAAATATAAACATCCACTAAGGGAGAGAGAGAAAGGACATATCAATAGATTATTTTTATAAAATAAATAGTGTCTTTGACACAAATATATATTACTATCATTTTGATAATAACATTATTATTTTGAAAAACCCAAGTCCCACATTGACTACAAATAGTGCCATAACAAGAACTAACGAAGTTTATGCACCCCTCACTTTACAAGTCAATTTCGGAAGGATGAATTGGGCCCAAAATCTAAGAATTATTTTATAATGTTGATTGCAATTACAGTTAACAAGAGGCAAGCTTCCACAATTTTAAGCAAAGTACAACCATTCAATTCAAGGCCCACAAACTTTTAGGGGCTAGGGTTGAAAAAGAGCAAGTTCGAGGCTATTGAGTTGGTCTGGTTGATCCAGATGGCAAGCTCAGAAATATGAGTACTTAATAAGGAAGAGTCATAGCAAAATGAGCATAACCAAAAGTTGAACCAATAACAGAGAAGTGCAAGTTACGTATAATATTACTCACCCAAAAAGAAAGCAAATGGGCTCCAAAATATTTCAAAGAATCCAGGGATTTCCCAAATCAAGATCACCACAAGAAAGCATGCCAGAATCTTTGCAGCTATCACGGAGGGAACTTCATTATACTTGTTATATATACCCAATGCTCCATACACCATCAAAGTGAAAAGAGTGTGCATTGGACATATATAGTAGAGCATATAGTCATTGTTAAGCACAATACAGCAGAAGGCCACAAAAAAATTAAGCCGCCACATCATCTGCATGGAATTTTATGAGTTAGGTATATTGTTTATGCAAAAAGACTGACAGGAATAGGATAGACACTGGCACATCAAGTATAATAAAAATTGTATTTAAGGTCAAGGACTCATTTACCTGAGCAAAACGTGCAAGGCTAAAATCTTTTCTGACATAATAATAGGAGAAGTTGCCAAATCCAGTCATCCAAACATATGCAGCAATGAAAACACGTATTGCATTGTATATCTCCGTCGCAGCAAAGTAATGATACATTAAAAAGAGGACCTGAACAAATAGAATAAAAGCTTGAACAGATGAATCGGTATATAGAACTCAGACAAAATTTAAAATGTAGTTTCTAATGAATTATGGCATTTTTTAAGCAATATACAAGAATGCTACATATAGAGATACATCAACTTTAATTTCATTTCAATAACTACAAACAAGCCCTGGCCTTAATTTCCACCACAATCACACATCATCAAATAGCTCCAATTTTCACAGTTACTTATCAGCATTGGCTTGAAATTCGCACTTGAATTAATTGGAAAAGGTGAATGAGCAAGATTAATAAGATACTGTCATTGTGGAAAGTCGGTTTGGTGTTATGCCAAAAGAATCTACAAATTCATGTAGTCGATTGGTCAGTCAATCTCACCTACTGGGATACGAACTTTGTTCCAACATTTTTTTCACAAAAGTACGCAATTGCAGAAGGTATAACAATGTTTATTCCAGTATAACACATCAAACTTTAAACAATATCAGGTAACCATAAAAAATAGCATCTTTGTTTACAAGTTTTTGACATCAGTTCAAAAGGGGAGCTCACCTGCATCCATCCTTTCCACTCCTCTGTTTGATGCCGATTGAGGTAAAGTATGTTTTTTCCAGAAAACGATGATGTGTCGTTATGTTTCTTCAATGAACTCAAAGCTGAAACTATAATCAGAAGAAGGTAGAGGAAGATGAAAAGATCCCGACTGTAGTGCTGTCCAGAGAAAAAGGGATTGTCAAGCAAGTAAAATAATTATTAGTTTTAAATCATATAAATATATAGACCACTAGTGCAGATTTAAACACGTATCTTCAGATAACATAGAATTAATTAAGCATTCCCAAATCAAGCAGTGTACAGTATATACCTAACCAAGGCAGATAGCGATGGTTGAAGAAAAAATATTGCATAAAAGTTCGTTGGACTGTGAAGTTATGAATTGTGAATTAAGTTAAGTGTAAAACACTACAGGTAAAACATGTTACAAGATATGTCTTCCCAAGTCAAGCCTCTATCATGGAATGAATGATAACAAACCAGGTGTAAAGCAATGATAAAGCAAAAACATTGACAAATAAAAGTGTATTGAGCTAAGAATCATAAATCACGAAATAAGATTAGCGCAAAAACTACCAAAGAGAAAAATTACACTGAAGGTGAAACTTTTTACAAGATAGCATGATTTTCAATTACTTGTATGGTTAGAAAAATTAATAACAAAAAAGTGTGTGAAAACTAAAAAGCAAATAACTATAAAGCATACAAAAACTGAATATGTCATGGAAAAAGAAAAGGTTCCTTTATGCATATCACTTCAAAACAATATTTCAAGTTGTAGCTCACACAAAACCTACTGGAAACATAATAACTGGTATACAAGTACCTTGGTGGAATCTCCAAGTATGTTGGTCCGATCACATATGTAGAAATAAAACAGGATCAGCCCAAATTCGGCCCTAAAATAAGTTGTAAATACATTTTCAGAATTCAGATAGTGTGGAACAGATTATATTTGGTAATTTACAAAAACATGACATACATTGCCCTCAAAATTGCTCGATTTTCTAACAAGAAAGAATCATCCATGGTCAAAAACCTACATATGACAAGTAAAATGGTAAGGATCTTTAAAGATAAAGGTAGAAAACAGAACGAACCCCATGAAATTTCTTATCATAGAAAATGACCTGATCAAATTCAATTTGACAGATGACAGATGGAATTTTGCTGATGCTGATCTTGTAAGCCCTGATTCCAGCAAAATTGCTCGATCATCTTCTTTAATTGCATCCTTCCCCAACTCTTCAAGTCTAGTATCTGAATGACTGCACGCCACAAAACAAAATAATTAAGAATCAGAAAATGTTTGCGGATAAATAACACTACACTTTTCCGCGAGTAAAAACCTTTAGAGTAGGAAGTTCAGTTTTTGAAGTAGCACGACAAGAAAAAAAAGTACATCTTTGACCAACAAAAGGTGATATATCCAGTTTAGTTGTTTAAATAAAAATTTAGAATAGATCAAAGTTAGATGGAAAGATACCATCCACCTTAGTTGGAGTATATGTTCAAAAAGCAACTTTCTAATGTCAAATTCTCAAATAGCAGTTTGGTTTGAATGACACAAGCACTTGAATCAATGTCCACATGAGACATTAATTCGTGTATGTACCATCATCTATCTAATTATTAAATATATAACTATGAGGTATCTGTTCACTGATTTTTTGTACAATTGCATATTTACAGTAAAGATCCCGCGTATTTTCTGATCTGCAAGTAAAGAGGGTGTCGTAACTTTGATGACTAATGCTGCTAATTAATTTATGGACCATCATCGATTCCCGGAACCTTAGATACTACCTACTTGAAAGATTTTCCCTTTACCAATGCAGATTACATCACTACATATAAGATCATAGTTATCTACTTCATCGTGATCTCCCTCCACAACAACGTCCATGCAGTTGCGGGAAGAAATGGCCAAATAGAAGAGGGAATGTTTTATATGTATATATTCCACCAATGAACTTTAACACCCCAAACTAGTAAAGTCAACATAATTTACTTTATTGTGACAGCGAAGAAACTTACACTTTGGGAGGAGATGAAGTTTTCCTGTACTCCAAGTACTCTGAGTACATCCATGAAACAAAAACTGGAATTACCCCCAGCAAGAAAGACACCTGAAAACATAAAGCCAAGCTCCATCAAAAAAGTGACATCCAAAATATTAGCTTAAATATCGTAATTCTCGACAATGATCAGAAGCTGGAAAAGAGGTCCGTCACAGCACAATTTAGCAAAATTGAGTCACTAATCACAAACATATTCTTCAACAAAAAAAAAAAACTATATTTATAATTTCTTAAACTCCACGTCAACATTCTGAAACTTGAGATAGCAGCATGGCAGCTGGCTTGCACGTAACGTACTTAGACAAACAAAGTGTCATTCAACTTAAAGTCATCAAAGATTTTCCCCATGTGCAGCCTTATCTGATCACACACTGCTTCAGATCACAAAACACGGATTCCGCAACTAAACTCTCACAATTGCGCTCATTCCAACTTAAAAAAGGAATTCCCTCAACTTTTCACTCCATCAAATTGAACAGCCCGCTACTTGCTAACGATCAGATGCAAATTGCAAACAACACAACACGCAAAGCAGATCACAGAAATGGCAACTCAGAACTACGACACAGAAGTGAACGCCATTTAGCAGTGGCAGTTTGGAGATTTGAACAACCGAATCAAACAATGAGAGTAGTAAGCACGCACCTGCCCCGGCGTGATTGGTCCCGAAACCACCATCTCCAACCACAGGAATCCTTCCAATCTGCAAAAAAAGATCTGAATGAGCGACGGTGCAGGCGCATTGTAATCGAAAATTGGAAATCGCGGAAGCGTACCAGAGACGAAGGAGAAGAGACGGAAGCACCTGATTTGGTGAGAGAAGCGCGTCAGAGAGTGATCATAAATAGCAGAGAGAGAAAGGGAAACCCTAGAGAGAGAGAAAGAGATCTGAGACGAGGAGTTTGCTTGAAGAATAGAGAAAATGTCGGAGGGGGTGTCTCTCTCTCAGTGGTTGAAGATTTGGAACTTAGACGAACTCCTTTTTTATTTTCCCTTTGAAATCAGAGACAGATGAAGAAACAGATTAGAATGAATGACAAAGGTCTTAAATGTTAGTTGCAGCTTCCTTTTCTTTCTCTTCCTTCAAATAAAACCCAACTACTAATCTTTCATTACCTGCTTCTCTTCCTTATCTTTCTTTTTCTCATCAAATTAAATGCTCTAAAACAACTATTACCAAATAATACTAATTAACCAAATACTACTAATTAACCAAATAAGGGGAAGATCAATGTTGTTAATATCATACCTATTTCCACTCTTCAAATGTCAGAAAAAGTCTTTAAGCTTTCAAAAACAATTAATGGTTTTATTGTGTTAGCTTTTCTTGCAAGAATGTTTGGAGAAGTACACTCTTGGTTTTTTTATTTAAGAACTGTCAAAAATTTATTAATGTAATAAGTATTATATACTTTTACAATGTATTAAAAATTTGGTGAGTTTTGTAATAACTATTTTAAAATTATATCTAAATAACCTTTTTTGATAATATATCATTAATAAAGTGATATAAAAATGACTTACGCGCTGGCATACAATATGAACTAACTCTCTGTCGGTGGTGCATTGAGTGTAGCCGTCGATGCATCTTGAAGAATGAACGGTTGGTATTAGTCTTAAAATTATACTAGTTTTTATGATAAGAGGGGCTGAAAAGGATGTTGTAGGAAATGACAGAATGCAACAGTAGAAGAACACTGGATTGCCATTCATAATTACTAAAAAGAAAATCCATTTTATTATTTTACGTTCTTTATGTTTCTATGAATACCTATGATATTTTTCTAATTTTATTTTTAAAAAGTTCATAATTATTTAAATTAATTTTTAAATCATAAAATTGAATAAATTTTCTATTAAAATATAAGATAAATAAAATTACATCATAAAATATTAGTACAAAAAAATAATTTTTCTCAAATTAAATTCTGACAACTATTATAATTTTAACAAAATTAAACTTTGCACAGTTCTCAAATTATTAAAAAATATTAAGAATAAGAATTACTAAAATAATTGTTTCTCAAAAATATATTCACCGGATAAAATATGGGAGATACTGGCATGATTAACAAGTAATTGAAAACATTAATATTAAGATTAATAAAAGTATACAAAATATTAGTTTTTCAACGTTATAAATTTATTTTTTTGAAATGATGTATTTCCAACAAATACTAATTATTAGCAACACAGAAAAATACATCACACTAACAATATGATGATAGAAGTTATACTTTTTATTTTTGAAAAATCACTTTTTACATTTAATTAATTGAAAATAATAAATAATTATTATGTGTAAAGAAAATTATTAAAGTCCTTTCTTTAATAGAAGAATATACTTGGGTAATTGTATGAAAAAAATAACAAAATCAAATTTGAACAGGTAAGAGAATAAATGTCACTGAACAAAATTATTTTAAAGTCATTTTAGACAAAATTATTTTAAGGTCTTTGGACGAAATTATTTTGAAGTTAAAAACGTTTTCACTAGCAACCTTCTATATAAACAAAAATAACAACAAACTAATTATGTCTAAAACCAAAAAAATAATGTATCAATAACAGAAAATTATGTATTGATTAACAAAAAATTATTCCTTTGTAATTATGTAAGCAAATTATTCTTGAAGTGAAGCTATTTACCCCTTAATAACTAAATAAGATTTTAATAAAGTATTCTTGATTTGTATCTTCTATTTCTTATCATCTCCCTTATTTAATGATGAACCTAAAAACAATGAAGATCAATAATTATAGGATTTTTTTAATTTTTTATCTTCTTCCACTTTTATCTGATACAAAGAATGTTGAAGGAAAGAAGAAATATAAAACCTATAATTTTTTAATTATAGATTTTTAATTACATACACACACAACAACAGAAGGTATTAATGATTGAATTTAGGTGACAGTGATGTAGCAGCTGAATTTTTGTTGTGTGTACTACCAGAATAGGAGGAACTATTCAATTCAATTCAATGTACTTTATACTCTGGATGAACACGTTACCATTAGTGGATAATAATACACCATCATTAATTAGTTAATTCTATTTCTCTCTTCTTTTTGTCTTTTTTCTTTCAAACCAAATCCTTATTTACTCACCCAATTATTGGACCATTTAACTACATCAATTCATTTATTTTCTCCACTCAATAGTGTGCACACACAGATAACATATTATTTGAATAAAAAATAATTCGAAATATTGGAAAAATAAGACTACAATTAAATAAATAAAATAGATCTATTAACATGTATAGTTAACGAACCATATAAAATCTCTCTACTTAAAATAAAAATCTTCCACAAAACAAAAAATATAAGATTTTATCCCTACTTCGCATTGAATCATATACTCAAATAATGCATTTTCTTCGATGTCCTAACGACTAGGAGCAAAGTGTGGAGAACATCTTCTGGGCTTTTACTTTCTGAAGCCCCATAATTTCTAATAATATGTCCATTTTATCTGTTGTAAAAGTGACTTTTGGATTATATGCTTTCTAAAAATCTTTTGGAATAACTTTTCTGAAATTTTCATAACATGATTTTTAAAACAGGATTTTCACAATAAAATCTTCAGAACAAACTTTCCATGAGAACTTTCCCTCTTCTTCTTCCTCTCACTACAGTTGAGAACGTTGCAGTGGACAAAAGAGGTACAGCAGTGATGGCGACAATGGTATGGTGCAGTGAGGCAGGATATTTTGGTTTTTTCCATTAGTATGGAGGTGAATTTAGTAATAATGGAAGTGTAGGAAGAAAAAATATTCTTTTGATGGAACAATTGGAGAGGAATACATTCTTTTATGGTAAGAAGAGTGAGGCATGTGGAAACAATTATTAATGTTTTTTTGAAATAAAATAAGATGAGGATAAGTATTTTTATAGATAAAATACAATACTTTGCTTATTGAAATGTATACCAATTTAATATCTATAATAGTAATTACCAAAAGAATACAAAAAATTAATTACACAAAATTAAAATTATAACACCATAAAAATAACTACCCGTTATACTATAAATCCATCATAAAGCTTATAATAATTCAAAAATATAAATCTAAACATATACAATAAATATATAAATATATAAATATACAAATATATATATATATATATATATATATATATATATATATATATATA
>Ga0209700_104986_pt1 | contig 23086 bp, 13 predicted proteins | sample SiratroredBW_FD_187528 | JGI IMG/M metagenome (GOLD analysis project Ga0209700, IMG submission 187528) | Root nodule microbial communities of legume samples collected from California, USA - Siratro red BW (SPAdes) (version 2) | ecosystem: Host-associated > Plants > Roots > Nodule | place: USA... | reverse complement strand
TAGGAATATTATAAGACTCAACTGTTAAACATATGACCCTGTGTATGACTAGTATAATGTAAATGCTTAGTCAACTTTATACATACATACACACACACACACACATATATATATATATATATATATTAATGAGAAACATTCATCTACAAACACGTTTCAAAATAATGTTAATTAACATATTTCAAAACAATGTTAATTATTTCTGTGAGAGAATTATATTACAGGTATCATCTAATTAATATTAGTTATTCATCTAAAATAAAAGATGTGAAGTTTAAATTAAGAATAGCTCTTTCTACTTTTTCCACTTAATCTTAAAGTAAGTGGATCCCTTCACAAGTAAAAATATCAAGATTAATACATTATATTTTACCAGCTTATAGCCTTAAATTATTTATTAAGGGAGAGAAAGAATATTTGGCTTTGATGTTTGATGTTTTCATAGAGAAAATGGAAGAATGAAAAATAAATAAATCAAGGAAGAAGAAGAACTTTATTATCCTTATAAAAAGAAAAAAAATAAAAGAAGAGTTGCTCTCATTTTCTAATGACACTTCGACTATATAAACTCACTTGTATCTTTTATTTCCTTCTCAATATAATTCTACAATGAAGTCTAAAATTATCTTTTCTTTCTCCACCACTCTTCAAAATGCTATTCTCTGTCATATATATGTTTATGACTAAAAAAATGGTTTAAGAAAAAATAAAATATACTCATAAATATTTAACATAATATTAAATTCGAATGTAATAACTATTATAAATGTTCACGAGGAAGAGAAATTAAATTTAAGATTGGCTTTAGTTATTTATGTAAACAGTTTTAAAAAGGATAAATGTAGATATCTAATTATTTTAGTTCCCATTTTACACTATCTTTAGTTCTTTAATGTACAATGGAGTATACTCTAAAATAGAAATACCACTCATAAACAAGGCAAGACAAGTTGAGGATAAATAAATACAACGCTTTGGTGTGTGTGTGTGGATATTAAGCCTATAAATATATTATTATACTTATAAGTATAATATGATTGAGAAGTGATAATTGCTTATTTCTGATATATAATTAACTTTTAACATTTTGCTTTATTAATTTGTTGAAAGAAATCACATTAAAGTATATTTTATTTGATTAAATAAAATACCAAATTTGAGTTTAGAAATAATTATAAAACTGTAAATAGAAAAATTTTGAACTCAGGTAGGAATATTGGGAAAAGTTTGTTTTGAAAAAGTAAGGATGTTTGTTAGAAATGAATACAAATATGGAACTGAATAATGTATGTTTAATTATCATTTAATCATAAATTGTTACACACTTACCACAATTATTTTAATAATTATATCTAAGTTTTTTTATTAATTGGTTGTGAAGGAAAACTAAAGTGATGTGGTTAAATCCTAACAAAACTTTATATGTTCACATCTAAGTATAGAAAATTAAATAAAATAAAACATTATAAAAAAGGAAAGAAAGGAACATAACGTGAAGTTTGTAAGTAGTTGTCAGATTTAACTGGTCCAATCCACTGTGTATGCTTATCCATATCTCTTTGGATAAGTCTGCCACTTGTTAATGCTTTTCATAATTTATTTTTTTCTAATAAATTAAAAAAATTATTTTTAATAATTAAATTTGAATTAAATTTAAATGTCTCAATTCTAGTTGAGATGTGAGTGTGATATTTAGTATAATAAATTTATTATTAATAAGTTTTTCACATATTTATTTAATAACATTTAAATCTTTTTTTTTTCAAAAAGTATTTACAATTATTTAGAGTTATACTAAATTTCAAAATTGGTTAAAAAACTTAACAATATACACAAATATGACACATTAAGTTTGAATATATATATATATATATATATATAGAAAATTAAATATCAATGTAATTCAAAATAAAAAAATTAAATTATATATATATAATTAAATTTTTTTTTGTTTTGAATTACAATAACATTTAATTTTCTACAAAGATACTTTTTGCTAAAAAAAATCTAATTATTCAAGATAATTTTAGAGTTTGTGATTATGTAAACTATATGAACTTATTTATATATTATATATTAAATTATAATAAATAAAATTATTATAATATTTTATAAGCTTTTTTATTATTTTTTTAGTCAAAATTATGATTTGATTTTAATAACTGATGCCAAATTTGTAGTATTCAATTTCTATTACATCGGTTATTAAAGTGAAGTTTAATTATAAAATAATATAAAATTATTTATATTATTATATTTATACTATTAGAATCTTTTAACATTGTATGTTTCTTATTTGTTGGTTGGGAGAGGTGTTTAATATTTTCAGTTTGCATTAAATTTTTTATAACTTTTTAATTTGGTATGATTTATTATTTTTTGTTTACCAATAATAAATATATAAGATATTTAAAAATTAAATATAAATAAGTGACATTAAAAATATATAAGTATATAGAGGGAATCCTAATTAAGTAAGTGTCTTTTGTGTAAATCTTATACACACCTTGTATTGAAGAAAGACAAATATAAAGATAGGGAGAAAGAATCGTGTCAAATTGACAAGAGCTCAAAATTGGACAGGTTTACATCATGTTAAAAAACTGACTCATCAAGAAGAGGTTTTGCATTAATATTAATTATATGGTAGGAGTAAACTGATAAAGAAAGAAAGGAAATACTGATGAAATTAGTTGAGACATCAAATAGTTTTGAGAGGAATTAAATAACTTCAACCATACTTGTTGAATTTTCATGTAAAACTGCACAAGAATAAATCCATAAACCTTCTTGTAACCCTTAACATTAATTTATCTCATTTTAAATTTTTTAATTTTAAATATTTTATTGAGACAAAATAATTTAAATTTATTAAATTCTAATTTTTTATTTAAAAAATATTTTAATGTCATTAAATATAAAATTATTTAAAAAAATTTAAAATATTAATAACTATTTAGTTGATATTTATTAATATGAAAATTCTGTTCAGATATTTTCAATTGATAATTTATTTTATCTGAGTTTAGTTAAAATTATTAATGGATGTTAATTATAATTATATAATTATTTAAGTTGATGTTATTTTTAAAAAATTATTATTTTGATTTATTTTTCTAACTTTTTCAACGAAAAGTATTTGTTCAAGTGATATAGGCAAAAAGTAATCATAATTAATATTGGTAAAAAATGTAATCAATCAAATATTGCAAACGGAATACAGAAACATTTATTAACGTGTTTACAAAATAGTTTTGGAATAAAAATTAACTTAAAATTTAATTTTAAAGATAAATATTATAATACCTGAATACTTTTCTAACAGAAATATTATCTAAATAAAAAAATTAGTTATTTAATTTTTATTTTTATAACAATCATTAATTGTCTTTAAGAAGATATTGTGATTATAAAAATTATTAACTCTCTTTCCTAAAAAAAGTTGTTCTTTTTTTTGTTTTATTTTTAAAATTTCACCTTTCTTCTTTATCAAACTGGCAATAGGTCATCTTTAGATTACTGTTAGTAGGTCACTCTTAGATTATTGTTATTGAGTAAAGCAAGAGTGTCTGATTAGATTCTTGAACATAGTTAGACGGACTGTGATTTTAGGTTTTTGGAAGTTCTTTGAGTATACTTTATACAGATAAGAGAACCTAGTTATATATGTTTTTATAGATTTGTAATTACTTGTTTTGTAAGATTGAGTAAGGGAAACTAGTTTAAATATTTTTAATGGATATTATAATTATTTATCTTATTAAATATAAATTGAATGAATTTAAATTAAATTAAATTAATATTTATGTATGGTATGATATAATATCAATGTTTTTAAATGATATGATGTGTGATCAAGCATAGTATCTTTAAGAAAGGAGATATTGTGTTGAGATTATTAGGATGTACATTGTTTGGGAATTCAATCTATTTAAGGAGGTATCTTAACTCTACTAGTACATTAGATTCATATATATGAAAATTAGCAATCAGTGAAAAATCAAAAGAGGTTCATATAGTCATATCCGAGGTTTGAAATATAAGCTGATCGAAATAGAACATATTGATTAATCCTGTGCATATGGAAAGTATACCTGAGGTTTGAAATAGGAACTGATTAGGACAAATTATATCCTAGGTTTGAAATATGAACTCCATTAGAACATATAAATGATATATGACAAGATAAGTGCAAACCTCTGATTATGTATGATATGAGATGAATTATGAATGAAAGTTTGATTTGTTATAATTTAGTTGAGATATAAATTTACTTTATGAAAATACAGTTTTTAAAAATCTCTACCTTATCTTTCTTTTTGTGTGATATTTGTTTTGTTTTTAAACTTGACAAGTGATGTGAATTTCAATAAATTGATATAGAAACTTTTTATTTTATTTTATTTTTAATTTTAAGAAGATATTTTTATTAAATCTTTATGTGAAAAAGTATATTTTAAAATAAATAATAAATTATGAAATTTTATATTCAAGTTTAATATATATTTTTTATGTTTTTGTATATGAAAAATATGGGTTACAGAGTCTATAAAATGTAAATATTATCTATTTAAATATGTAGTAATTATAAAGTAGTATAAAAATATTTTATTTAATGATTTGTTAATTTTAATATATGTAAGACAATATTAAAATACAAGTAAAACTAAATAAGTTAGATTTGTTAAATAGAATTTTTGAATAAATTATAAAGAGAGGATAATTCATCCTAGTTGGATGTAACCAATCTCCAGATAAAGACAAAGTCCCACCACAACCAAAACCACTCTCAAGGTTCAGCAAAACCACCCTACTCCCATGTTTTCCCCCTCTGCCCCCTGTTTCCCCTATAAAGACACAGATTACAATCGTCATTTCAACAACCTAAGACATGAGTTACTTGCTCCGCTTCTCGATGTCCACCACTGTTCCTGCGGCAGAGGAGGGCTCCACCACCACGAGTCGCCGAAGGTTATTATCCGGCGGAGACTGCTCGGAGATGAGAGCTGCCGGGAAGAGTGACATGCCAGATCCACGAGTTCAAACCGACGAGTCTTTCCGGAAAGTTATGTACTTCAGTTGCTGGGGTCAGGGATAGCATCCTCTGCTTTGCATCCCACCAAATGTAAATTTGCATCTCCTTTTACTTTTTCATCTTGTAATTTGTAAGTTGTACAGCAACTTAATGAAATTCAGTTTCCCAATTAATCTTTGTGGAATGTTATTATAACTAAAATTGAAAACAATTAGGAAAAAAATAACAAATACATGCAACCAAAATCAAATTAGGGATCACTAATGCAACTCAACTACATTTCTTGAATCAACTATATTTGTTCTATTTTGTGAATCTCAATCAAGAGGATTCTCTATGAACTAACATGGTGTATGATTAGGATAAGAGATTTGTTATCTTAGAAACATGACATCTGAGATTTGATATCACTGTCAAGATTGGGATTGGAGTATTTATTATTGGCATGGAGGAATAACTTTAGTTGTACTTGTTTATTTATCTCAATTTTTTCCAGACTATATTGTTTTTTAAGTATAGTTTTTTTTAACAATGTTTTTGTTTTTGTCTTTCTTTGTCACATGATAAGTTTCAAATTTAAGTATATTTTTATTCTTGAAAAGTATCAGGATATTTTTTTTTAATTTTTATAAATTTTTGTTTAATTTAATCTATAAATTAAAGAAACCGATGTTGATTCAGTCTTTTAACTAGACATGCAAATAAAGAACTAAAAAGTCTAAAAGGACTAGATATTTGATATAAATAGTTAAATAAATACTAAAAATTAAAATGAAATTTTATATTTCTAAATATTAAAAGAGAATAAATAAGAGTTTAGTTTTCGTCTTTTTTCTCTCACTCATGATTCTACAGATTTGTTGTGCAGACAGATGTAATTTTATATTTTTCTTTTTTAAACTGACAATGTAACTGTCTTTCTTTGATAAGCTAACTTTGCTTAGTAAATAAAGGGAATTTTTTGACAGTGAGGAAGAGCAATTACGATTTCACTGTTTTAGTTTTTAAGTTGAATATTGAACTATAAGCCTATGGTGTTGTTGAGTCTGAATTCAAGAATTCAAAGACGGACCTGAATTAGATTAACAATGTGTTCTCGAGCCTTTTAAAGTCTTCTCAATTCGGATGCACTGTAATTTATGCGCTCAGATGTAAGTTTATGTTATCAAATATAATTTTTAGAAGAAGATAAGATAAATGAAACTAAGGTTCTCATCAATTAGAATCACACTTCAACTTTTGGATACACTCTGCTTTAACATCTCTGAATAAAATGCACATTTGATTCTTATCAGGGAATTTGTACTGCATTTCATGTGATGATTCAATAATGCATACAATTGGTTTGGTTATGAGAAATTCTTTATTTAAATTTGTGGATAGAGCTCCAGTATCTCTGACAAACTAGCAGTATATGAGGTATTCAGAAGTCCAAATTGATTTATTGCATGTCAATGTGGTCTTTTTCTTTGGCAACCAAAGCCACTTTTAAAAATAAGGTTGTTTATCAATACAATTAACATACCATAAGATAAGGACAGAGAAAAATAAGTCCATGAAATTAAAATCCTTTTTTCCTATATTTTTTAGTCCTCTGTGGTAAGGTTGGGATCATTTGCTCTGTTGTTTCAACGAATGCATATGAAGCAGGCCTTAGCTTTGAATGAGATCTTAGATTTGACTTGAATCCCTACCAAACATGAATCGCCTTCCCCAGTCACCAACCACCAAAAACCTTGTCCTCCAGCTCACTTGTTTTCTGCATGTGTTGGTTATAGTTAGAGGATGAAAGCATACACTCAAGTCTCTGTAAGAATCTTGTCTTGAATAAAGGTTTAATACATCAGAATGTTCCTTAACTGTTTTGAAAATTTTAATGAAGTTTCTAAATGAAAGAAAACTGTAATTGACACTTTGATTTTCTGTAATTTTTTGTAATTAAGTCCATGAATGTGGTGGTTTCAAGCTATTATAAACTAAGTCTGATACTTAATTATAAAAAGTTTACAGCACCAAAACTCAATTACAATTTTCTTTTAGTTTAGACCTAGAATAAATTACCTTGTATACACTGAATACCAGAGCCACTGGGTGCTCTGACCAATTGAAATCCAATCTCCTGGAAGCTGAGCTGCAGTTTGCTCTCCTCCTAGTGGAGCAAATTGTCCAAAATGTTTGTACCTTTCAATAAATAAGTTATGGGAAATGAAGAATTAGGCCTTTAGTTATTGGTCAATACTATTTCAGTTACACAGCACCACTTTGGTTACACCAGAAAAAATTAACCAAACACGTAACTGATTAACCATTTTGTTCATTTTGTGGTAGAATTACAGACACATCATCCATAAAATATTTATTTATCTAAATTAACGGTACTTTATGCACATGAATTAGCATAGTTGATTTCATAATCCTCTATTACTTATGTTCTTTATTCTGAGATAACCTGGTAGCTAGTTGGTTTTCCTAACAAGACCCTTTATATTATACAGTATCTGACTTCATTGGAAGATTACATTGGATAATGTAAAACTTCTTCATGTGTGGATAAATTGTTACATGATAACCATGTGTTTAATATCTCGATTAGTTTTTATGTGACAATAATCAGATTTTTTAAAATTACCAGAAAGAGTTCATGAAAGTCAGTTACATGCATTTAGAAATTGGTAGAAACCATAATGATCTTAAACCATACAATAATTTCTTCCATACCTGAAGGGACGGAACCGATGGCGACCAACTCCTCTGAACCTGAGAGGGCCTTCAGGATACCTCTCACACAACTCCATGCGGTTGAAACAGTCTGCAAGATACACTCCTTGCTGTGCAGCTACCTATAGTGATTCAAAGATGGAAGGTATCACAAAGCACAAGTAAGATGACCCTTTTGAAAAGGAAAAATTTCAAGTTATTATTGAGAAGTAGGATGTGCTGTACTTGTACCTGAGCTGTGGCAGGAAGATTTTTCATCTGAGAGTCTACTTTGGAAAGGGCCTCTTTGAAATATTCAATGTCCACTGTAATGTCGCTTTCTTGAGATTTCCTTAGCAAGCTAGCCATGTCTTTCATTTGGTTCTTCTTTAAATAAATTTCCACTTGAGGGTACCTTTCAATAATGTCACCAACAACGTCTTTGAAATCTTTAAGATCTAATTTTCCAGAATTGTTCTTGTCAGCCTTGCTAAATATCACGGCTATATCTTCCTGGTAAAACCATGGCACGCAATATGTTTTGTTAGAACTTAAAGAAGTAACAGATCACTGCAGCACCATAATGTTGTTAAAATGTCAATGATTTCCAGCGAAAGTAATATGGAATGGTTAAAACTAATAGTGTTAGGAATTATGAGGGGGTAATAAACCAAAGAAAAATCAGAAAATTGATCACATATCAATCACCAAGTGAATTTAATATCACGTATATTTCAAGACCTTAAGCTTTTAGACATGTAAGTTCTAATTACTTAAGTCATTCAACTTATTCATCTCTATCTGATATGAAACATTGTTACTTGCACCTTCGTGCTAAAAACAAAATGTGGTAGCTACTATAATCACATCATATTATAGGAATGAAAGAGCAGAGATTAGGAAGAAAAACAAAGGCTTATCGAATGACATATGCATAGATTGCACCTACCATAACTTTACGTTGATTTATAGTGGCACAATCACCAAGAGCATAGATGTTGTCAGATCCTTCCACCCTTAGCCATTCATCAGTGACCAATGCACGTCTGTTAATCTGTCACAGCAATAATTCAAAGCTAGCAAAAATGGAACACTGACAAATTTTGTCCATGGATTGTGAGAAAAAAAGAAACAAACCTGGCCAAGCTGTTTCATAAATTCAACTATTTCAGGGCGAGCACCAATACCAGTTGACCAAACTACCATTCCGTGAGGTATGGAAACAACTTGACCAGTTGACCTTTCTTTGGCAGTGATTTCGGTTTCACCAACTTTCACAACCATAGCTCCCAACTTCACATTAATGCCATCTCTGGCAAACTTTTGTTCAGCAAATTCAGTAATTCTCTTGTCAAACCTGCAATGAACCAAGAAATTATTATATCACAGACTCACATTCAAAAACAAAGGGAAAGATAGCTGATAGAAAAAGCGGATGGTTTATTAGAGTGAAAATGTAAATCATTCAAAAACATTTTTTATATTTTCACATGCTCATTGTTATTATACTCATGCAATAAAGAACAGAATCTTTGCTTCAAAAAAAGAACAAAACCGAGATACAGTGTCATAAGTGATTTTAGTGTTATTCTTAAAAATGTAATTGAAGTTGCACTTCGATCATTTACCTAATGAATGTATACACATTAAAGTTCAACATAGATTACTAAGGCAAAATTCTGATTCTGATAGAAGAAAAACTCTAGAAGCACATGTAAAATGGTATTTAGGTTTTACCCTAGTCTTTATATGCTAATAAAGAAAAAATACATTACATGTTTAAGATATGATCGCCGGCCTCCAAGAGAGTAATCTTCACATAGTCTTTAAGTTCAGGATATAAATAAGCCATATCCTCATGTACAAAGTCATGAAGCTCTGCAGAAAATTCTACCCCAGTTGGACCACCACCAACAACTACAAAACTCAGAAGCCTTTTCTTCTCTTCCACGGGTGTAGAAGGAAGGCTAGCTCTTTCAAAAATTTCAACCACTTTCCGACGGATTTTTAGAGCTTCATCCACTTCCTTCAAAGAGAATCCAGAGTAGTTCAGTTTGCATACCTTCTAACTGAAAGGACCTTTCTTTTCATACGAATACACACATGCACCATTCCAAAAGAACAAAGCTATTACATAATTCGGGATTACTATGATCCTAACAATCTTCAAGCTACACATCCTTGAATGTTATTAACTCCATCATGCAGTTAACAATCTCAATTATATAAACGTAACACACTACAAGAAAAAAATTATTTAGACACCAATTTTAACTACAAGTAAAATGATTTATAATTGTGATCAAAATAACTACCAAAGTAGGTTTTGATTGCTAAATAACTACAAAACAAAAGTGATGGTTGATTTTAGTAACCAATTAAGTCAAGATAATTGGTATTTAACTTAACTACTAAGGTTTTAATTACTTATATTATTAGATTTTAAATTAGTTTCTCATAGGACAAAAATTAATATACATTACCTTGGTGAAACTTCTACTTGGAGATTGGAGAATAACAACAAAATTATGAAAGAAATTGGCTGTTTAAAAGATATATACCTTCAGGAAATGGGCATGTTCCTCAACACCAGGTGTGTTGAAGGTATTAGAACGACCTCCCATAGCTATTACCAGATAATCATAATCAACGGAAAATTCTTCTTGGACAGCAGCCTTTTTGTCCTTAACAGCACGACAAAAAACCTTGTTGTTCTTGTTATCGATCTTGTAGCATTCAGCTTCGCTGAAATGAATATTTACACCGCTCTGTTGAACAGTGTTTTCCTTGTAAGTGGATATACAAATATAATTTGGAAGCTGAAACATTACAACTATTAAGTAAATGTGAAAATGTCACACATGTAAGAACTATTACATAAGTCATACATGTACATAGCAGCATGGATAGTTATAATAATAACATGTAAATTTTGTTCTTGTTCAAATAAGAGAGAAGAAAGTTGATGGAAAAGGTACACTGCGGGTGATACTGCGAATGGGTTCAACGACGCTCCTTGCTTCCACTGAGCCACATGTTACACTTGGTAGCAATGGAGTGAATGCAAAATAGTTACGTGGTGAAACCACATGAATATCATAGGAGTCACTTTTCATATTTTTCAGAAAACTGGTCCCAGCCCAACCAGTTCCAAGCACCACCACCTTCTTTTTTGTAGATTCATTTCCATATTCTGGTTTGGCATCGCTATATGCCACTGCTCCTGCTCCTGCGCCACTGCAACCCAATACAGAAAGTCACTAACATAAACACTAATACCACAGACCAAACTACGTGTAAGAAGATCATTCACTCCCTAAAAAATTATGCATACCAGAAAAAATAAAATCAAGGGATTACACTGATACAATTCTTATATTTTTATTTTTTAGAAATGTTCATGAACAATAGATCTGTATATACATATATAGATAGATATACAACATGAATGAATCTAACTTATTATTATTGATATTATGAAGAAGAGTTTCTGTAGCAACTGGACTGTTATGGGACATAAGGTATGAGATTTTGTGAGTTAGACCTGATGACAGTGCAAACAAGAACAGACTTGGACCATGATGGATACTCATTGAAGACCCTGGAGGCTGTGTGAAAGAAGCTGGAAGACCAACGCATTGTGAAATTCCTAGCTAGATCTTAAGTGCTTGTTTCTATGTGTTACTTTTGGTTTCCCTTTTTGATTCCTTGTGCATGCTATCTTTGTAAGAAAGATGAAAAAACATGGAAGGCTAGAAAGACGGAAGAGTGACAGATTTTTCAGGTACCGTTTTAAACACTAGGCCACGGTCAAAGTTGTTATTGCATGAAAATGCATTTTTCTTTATGTTCACTCGTTAAATCATGGGAAATAATACACCTACATTGTTGTTCCAGGAATAGACCTCCACGTTGAAAACAATGCATGGCCAATCATTAATGATCCGAGAATTATGCAGTCAAACCACAACTTTGTTCAAAGCTCCCATAATCTCATTGTTCTTGTTCAGTCATTTTTCCACATGAAATTTCTTTTTTGCCATAAATTTTCCAACGTGTTCAAACTCCACATACAAGTGATTGATTTATTTTTGAAATGAAATTCTTTGTTTTAAAGTTATTAATTAAACATTATTTGACTTCTAAATTATTTTAAATCAAAACCAATTAATGTAAACCGAATGGATCCTACGTGAGATTTGTTTCTGAATTCTTTTATGTTCAATTAATTCTTCGATGACTAAAGGAAGAGACAGAAATAACTATTAATATAACCCATTAATTTGGTTCTACATCTGTTTCTCTCTCATAATGTACGAAGAAAAGGCTTGAAAAGGATGCAATCCAAATCCACATACATATTTATGTCAAATGGAAGCAGTAAACAGAGTCACTGAACGAAAATGCAATGACAGTTCATAAAACTGTTTCCAATGAACAAAATATTGTTCCATGAACATTGACATCACTATACATCAGATAAAAAAAAAAAATGAAGAGAGGTAACCAAGGTGTCAAATTAAACTCGACTTGAATCCCTGCCAAATATGAATCTTCTTGTCCAATCAGACACGACCAAGACTCTTGTTCGCCAACTCACTTGCTTGCTGAATGTTGAACAAAAAGTTATTAAATAAAAGTAGTTATGCAAATAACTTAGTTGCCATGTGTCAAAAAAGTGCGCTTTGCATGACAGACAATCACTCACCTTGCATATACAGAATACCATAGCCATTGAGTGCTGTGACCCATGGAAACCCAGTCTCCAGGTAGTTCTGCAGCTGCCTGCTCTCCACCCAGTGGAGCAAATTGACCCAAATGCCTATACCTTTTGTTAACAAGCAAACAACTGATTAGTCAGGGAAGATGCAAGCAAAGGGCATAAATACAATTAGTGTTTAATTCTTGAATGGTTATTATGTTTTTGATTAGAGAAAAAACTAACCTAAAATGGTTATCGAAGCATCTTTTTTTAACCCAGTTAGTGTTTAATCTTGAATCATAACCATTATATGTGATACCTTACCCTTCGGTTAATTTCATTTTCTTATCTCATTATAATGTATATATAATCAAGGTGCATAATAGTTTCGGTCAACTAGTTTACCCACATAATGTTATGTAAGAAAGAACATTAATTGGGAAAACTCGTTCTCTTACAAGGATCTCAATATCTCGAGTGCAGTGAAAATTCACTTTCTTAAATGCATTTCAATTATCAACTATACTCCGAATCGCTCAAAACGAAATATATTATCCTTTGACAAAGGTTTAACAAAAACATTGGTTATATTTTTACTGAAGATCCTAAATCGATTAAGGATATGATTAAATTATAGTATATATTGGTGCAAACCTGTCTTTACAAATTGTTGTTTAGACTTAGAAGGTTGAATTAAACTTAAAATTCATTTTCTAAAATGAAAATATGACCAGATTATAGTATATAGATAAGTCCAAACCTTATCTATCAAGTTTGTTTTGTGATGTTAGATTAGACTTATAGTCCACAATCTAAGAATTTTGATTGAACAAATATATTATCAAGAATTATTTTATCTCCTAAATTATAATAATTTGCTTTCCTAAGCCAAACATGTATTGATTTGTTCTCTGCAATCATACATAATAATATTCCTAAAGTAGGCCATATATTTGTAATTATGAGTAATTATACATTAAGACAATAAGTTTGTGGGTCTTCTTCTTTATACGTTGATCAATTTTCTCACTTCTACTCAATATGGGACTTAGATTCACTTGGATTCCTAACAATCCCAATGATATATCCATCATTGTTTTCTTGACCAATCTTCTTCCTTCTATAGTTATTGATTTTTACTCTCTTTTCTTTTGACTTTTTAAAACTCAGCCTAACTTCAGTGTTTTACATACTTTTGGTTGTGTACGTTTTATCCATTTACCTCCACATGAATGACTAAAGGTTGGGGCACAAAAAGGCATCGTGTTGCAACACTATCCACCGTTGTTTTCTAGATCAACTATCTTCCTTCTATACTTATTGATTTTTACTCCCCTTTCTTTCATCGTTTTAAAAATTAGTCTACTTTAGGTTGTGTATGTTTTGTCCATTTACCTCCACTTGAACGACATAAGCTTGGGGAACAATTTGTTCAATGTGTGTTTATGGGGTATAGTCACTCTCATAAGGGTTGTGTTATGATACTTCTAATCAACATTTTCACATCTCTAAGAACGTGATTTTCTTTGATTTTTTGTTTCCTTATCTCACTCCTACTTTGAATGATGTTGCTATTCTTCCCAAATTTTCTACCTCGTCTCCATTTATTGAATGTTTCAAACTTGACATCACATATGTTAGACAACGCAATCGTCGTATTATCATCCCTCCTTTCGATGTTGATGCCCACCTGTTTCAGTATCGATTGAACTACAACGATCTAGCACAATGTCTCAAGCACCTGATAGATATTCACCAAACATGTTTCATTCCTTCCATACTTCCTTGACTGCTTCTCTCTCTAGAACATCTACTTCTACATGTTACTCACATGCTATTAAAGATGTATGTTGGATAAAGGCAATGAATGATGAACTAAAATCTCTTCAAGAGAATTTCACATGATATATTGTCTCTTGTCCTCTTAATATCAAACCCGTAGGCCATAAAAGGGTGTAGTCTTTGAAACTAAATTATGATGTTTCTCTTAATCGTTACAAACTCGATTAGTTGCCTTAGATAACAAGCAAGAACATTGAATTGATTATGATGAAACATTTGCACCCATTATCAGAACGACAATTATCAGAATTATCCTTTCTATAGCTACCTCTAATGGATAGTCTCTACATCAAATGGATGTGAAGAATGTCCTTTTTCATGGTGAGCTAACTAAACACATCTACATGACTCCTCCCCAAGGTCTTTCCGCTTCATCTACTAACTTCATCTACTAACTTCATCTAATAACGTGTGCAAGCTCAAACAATCCTTATATGGTCTAAAATGGGCTCCCATAGCATGGTTTGACAAGTTCCACTCTACTCTCTGCGGGTTCTCCTTGACCGAGAGTCAATATACCTCCTCTCACACACCTATGGACATTTTCATCTACTTCTTTATGTTGATGATATGGTTACTACTAGCACTGATCAGGTATCCATCTAGGAACCTAGACAACAATGACAAACCGTATTTCATAGGAAAGACCTTGTTCACTTGCACTATTTCCTTGGCCTTGAGGTTCATTTTATGTCCAAAAGCAGCATATAAACCATGGACTTCATCTTTATGGCTGGCCTCCAATTAGCTGATCCGATAGATACTCCAATTGAAGTTAACGTTAAAAATCACCATGATGAGGGTGATCTTTTTCCAAATCCTTTATTATATCGACAACTTGCGGGAAGTTTATACATCCTCCTTCCCATCTACACTAGGTAGCAGTACATAGTATAATTTGCTACTTGAAAGGAACCTCTCTGCATGGTCTATTCTTCCTAGTTGGACAACTTCTAAATTAATTGCTTATAGTGATGCTGATTGGGTTGTGTCCTGATAGTCGATGATCAGTCATCGGTTGGTATATGTTTTTTGGTTCCTCGTTGATCTCATGGAAAAGTAAGAAGCAAGCATGAATCTCTAAAGCCTTCACTAAATCAGAATATTGTGTCATGTCTATTGTTTGCCCTGAAATGATTTGGTGTCATGGTCTGTTGACTAAACTTGGATTCCCTCAAGCAGATCTAACGACTCTTTAAAATAACAATACAAGTGCTTTCTAGGTTATTGCAAATCTGGTGTTCTATGAGCGAACCAAACATATTGAAGTAGATTTTCATGAGGCTTATGATGAACATGTTATATCAATCCCTAACATCAAGACTCAGTTTCTTGTTAGCAAATTGGTGCTCCTTGACTAGTCGCATCAACTTAAGGGGCAATGTGAATAAGGAATCATTGTATCTCCTTAATTATATTAATTTTCTTTCCTAAGAATAAGCTAGACAAATCATGAACTTATTTGTTCTCTTCAATTGTATATAATAATATTCCTAAAATAGACTACATAAATCAAACAATCATTAGTAGTTATCTGAAAATGCACCAATCATTATTTATAGAACAAATAACAATGAACAAAGGCACTAAATAATTTTTCCTGACAACTTGAGCAGTATATTGGAACTTAAAGTCCCACATTGAAGGGATCAGAGTGTGGTTTCCAGTAGAAACGAAATGCTTCATCTGAAGAAGTGGAAGAAGGTCCTACATAGCGATTTTCAGACATAAAAAATCAACCAAAGCAATTACATAATGGCATTGAGTAGACCTTAGAGAACATACTACCTAATTGGACATCTAATCCCTTCACTTCTGTGTGTGCGACTGCAGTGTTTCTTATCAACTTCGGTTTTCAAATTTGAAGCAATCACTACGTAACGTATGAGAACAAACATACTAGATATTCCTGGCATTTTATTCATTCAGTAGACAACTTTGCAATTTCCACTCCACAGACAGGAAATACAGGAAACACAATAAGAACATGAAGTGCATGGCTTACTGGAAGGGAAGAAACTTATGGCGTCCAGATCCGCTAAATCGTCGAGGACCTTCAGGATGCTCTTCAGCATGATCCCTATGGTTAAAGCATCTAGCTAGATATGCACCCTGCTGGGCAGCAACCTAGATATAGCAACACATTAAAAAATGTACAAGATATCTGACAGCAAAAGGCATCAGCCGAAGAAAGCATATTCAGCTACAGGTGAAATATATACCTGTGCAGTTGCTGGCAGACTCTTCACCTGTGAATCTGCATAAGAAAGGGCCAGCTTAAATGCTTCAACGTCTATTTCCTTGCTTTCATTCCCTTGCAAATATTTCCACAGAGAGCTAAAATCACGCAGATGTTTCTGCTTTAGATAGTGTTCAACTTGCGGATATCTTAATACAATGTCATCCATCACCTCCTGGAATTCTTCAATAGTTAAGGTGCCTGACTTGTTTTTGTCTGCAGCCTCAAATATGGCTGTGATATCATCCTAGAAACCAAGGTAACAAGTTAATTATAACATAGATAAATTCAATAGTGATTTACATAACTTATTTCGTTCACACAATTTCCTCAGTTTTCACCTCAGGATAGAAAGCATAGCACAGAAAGCACTGTAACAGGTTTGTTCAGTTTATCAGAAAGAATCAAATGAAAGGCACAATGAGCTTAAGTTCATCATAAAAACCCAATCAAGTAGGTAATATCTTTATTCATTCAGAGAGGATACAGCACATTGCTGTATTAAATAAGCTTAGAGGTCTAAAAAAGACCTCTAAAAGGCTGAAGAGTTACCATGATTTTACGTTGAGTTATGCTAGAACAATCACCAATGGCATACACATCTTCACATCCCTTGACACGCAACCACTCATTAGTTGCTAGTACATGCCTTTCAGCCTGCACATAGAGAAATTCTCGCTTATATAGATATGATTACCCATACAATAGTATATTGCGATTTAAGAAGAGAAAAGCACTATACATGATGGATCTGATGTAATGTACAAAAGAAGCTGGAGTTCCTCACTATGTGCACACATATACAAAACAAGTGAGAAGAAGAAAGGGTGAGGGAGAGAGCACTCAGAAGAAATGCATGGAATGAATGAGCACCTGACCAATTTCTTTCATAAAGTCCCTTATAACTGGAAGAGTTGAAATGCCAGTTGACCAGACAACCAATCCATGGGGCACCGAGCAAACTTCTCCTGTTGATTTTGCCTTCACTGTAATAACCTTGTCGTCAACACCGATGACCCGGGATCCTGTTTCAACTTCTATCCCATCTCTTGTAAATTTTTGCTCAGCAAATGAACTTATTCTTTCATCAAACCTACAAGATTGAAGATGACATTTATCCTAGTTGTGATTTCTTATATAGGCTGAGTTAATAATGTGAAAGATTTGAAGCCAGACTTCCCTGGCGAAGGAAGATTGACCTTATTTTATGAGGTTAGCAATACCAGAAATGCAATACAAATGTAAAAGGTGTTGGAATGCATAAAACAGTGGAAGGCTTGAACTGTTGGGGCGAGGAGGAGGTATAGTGATCTATAGTTGTAAGTCTCAACCAAATACCTTACAATCTTCAATCAAAGCTAAATAGGATCACATACGTAGGTGGTAGTAAAACTTACGGAGATGAACCTGTGAGTGGATTTAGTTTGCAATCTAATTTGTCTTTTACAGCAACATTAACCAAATAAAGTGCAGCAGTTCATCTAATAAAGAGCTAATTTCAGATGGATAAAGTAACATTTATAGAGAAGGTTTATTGCAGTTGAAGGAACACTAGATTTAGAACCAGAAGCATTTTAGTTGTGCCGTATCAAAGAGGTAGCTCTACGTCCAACACAAGTAACATGTTAAATAAATAAAGTTGGGAAGATACCAACGTTTCAAGATTAGATCCTAGAGTAACCAAAAGATAGTTCATAAAGAATTAGAAAGTACTTAAGACAGTCGATGATTAATGCTGTTCTTACATGTTCAAGATGTGATCTCCTGATTGAATCAGTGTTATTTTCACTTTATCTTTAACAGTGGGATATAATTTGGTTAAATCTTCTAGGACATAATCATGCAGTTCTGCAGCAAATTCTACACCAGTTGGACCTCCTCCCACTACTACAAAATGAAGAATTGACCTTTTCTCTTCTTCAGTTATACTAGGAAGAACAGCCTTCTCAAAGCAATCAATCACAGACAGTCTAATCTTCTGAGCATCCTCAACATCCTGTGAGTGATCAACAAATAAGAGTGTGATTATGGTAATTTCTCCTCACCAATAGGTTCAAAGATTCAATGAATCTCTTGATAAACCAACTGTTACAAACAAGAAAAAAAAAATTGAGTCATTAAAGGATGATAAAGAAAAAAACAAATTACCTTCAGAAAATGACAGTTCTCCTTGACACCAGGGGTGTTAAATGTATTTACTTGTGCTCCTACCGCTACAACCAAGAAGTCATAGTCCAAGGAAAATTCGCCACTTCCCACCAAGTTGTCAATATTGGACCGACAGAAAACCTTTCTGTTTGAAGAATCAATCTTGACACATTCTGCTTCCCAAAAATTTATTTCTCCTTTTCTCTACAATGGGAAAGTGGGGGACCTCCTTATTAATTATCAAGTCAAAACACCCTTATGAACAAGAAATGAAAGGGAGAAAAATTCCCAGACATGACCACAAGGTGATACTGATATCAACAATACATATGATTTATAAGTTAAGCCTCAAAGAACATTTGATTTATCATTACGTTACATGTTCATGTGATCATTGCTGTCTAAAAAACCATAAATTATTCTTAGAGCTCAGTTTTGTTGACTCCACCTTTTTAATGATGTTTCGGACTGGCTCTACAATGCTCCGTGCTTCAACTGTCCCACAAGTGACACTAGGTAATAAGGGAGTAAATGCAAAGTAGTTACGAGGTGAAACAACCTGAACATCATATAATGAAGCATCCAGATCCTTAAGGAAACTGGTAGCAGCCCATCCTGTTCCAAGAACCACCACTTTCTTTTTGGAGGGGCCATTAGCATCAATACTAGGACGTTCAGCTCCTGTTTGTGATTCTGAGTATGCCAACACACCACCACCACTGCAACTTCAAAGGACATGTAGACTTAATGACAGAAAACTTTGTTAACTAAAACCTATCACATACAGAATAAGTGCATGCATGAAACAAGAAATGCAGTAACCGGACAAGTTACTATATTAAGCAAAATATGTGAGATTTGAAGAAAAAAAAGCTTCTAAACACACGATCGTATTAATAAAACAAAATAATACGTTAGGATAGATTCTAATAACATCTTAAGAAGTGGATCTTAAACTTAACTTTATAAAACCTGGTAGTAATCTAAGGTTTACCTTCACTTGAAAGATTTTATTTCTAGTTGACGTAAGATCTCTAACATATTTTCAGGATATTTATGATGAGACTAAGGAATGAAAGAAAGTATGTATAGACTACCCTTGGAAATAAGAGGTAATGGTAATGAGAGCAAAGCAGTTGGAGTAGTTAGATTACAGAATTTGTTTGGCAGTTAAAGTTGTTAAGAGCAGACCTTAGCTTACATGGTAGATGTAGAAGAGAGATTAGTTGATAGGGAATACATTGAATGAAGTAAAATTGCTTGGATCCATTTGCAAGACTAATCCAACATCAAGAAGGACACTCATTGAACAATCTTGATTAACACTAGCAAATGGATCAAGTGAAATAATATAATAATACCCCAAAAATAACTTACTGGTCCATGCTCATGCATATGAATGTAAGTCAACCACACACTCTCAATAGAGAACTTCAACCAAAAACAACCACTGAGATCTTAAAATACTTAATATTGTTAAAAGTACCCTTTTTATCTTCCTACTTTAGATCAGAACAACATACAAGAAAAATAGATAAAAAGAACACCTGAGAGTGCACAGCAGTAGAAAATTGGGGGAGCCGAGAACCCTGGAGGCCCTCTTGAAGAAGGAAGCAACCGTCATGGTTACAAAAATTGAGATTAGAAGCTTCAACTGCAGAGCTTTGAAATGAAATCTGAAGGGTCGCTGTTTGAACTTCAGACCAAGTTCTTGGATCCTAACACGTGGCGTTGACGTGTGGATAGGATATTATTATTGTTTACCAAGAGTTCATACCTGGAACATGGTTATGTCCCTTGCTTTTCGACATCATCGATAGCTTTAGTTCAAAAGATAAATCATTCACAAAAGGAACCGAAGATCTTGGGTAAGAAAGATCAGTTACTTTATTTTCACTTCAGTAGCTAAAAGTAACATGGCATGTCACATTATTTTTTTAAATTAAAAATTATGAAAGATCTGAATGTGTAGACTGACAATATCCAATAGTTTAAAGTTAAAAAATTTGTTATTAAAATAATAATGTTAACGTATATTTTGCAAGTGTTAACAGTGTTCTTTCGGGAAAAAAAATGTCATTTGGACGAGCCGTCCAAAAATCAAAATTCACTTATTTTTAGAAGATAAGTTTTTAGAAATCAAATTCACTTATTATGCAAATGTTATTTGAATAGGTTTTCGTTAGGTCGCGGAACAGCAAAGAGAAGTTATTTTTAAAAGATTTTTCTACATTCGTGTTAATTAGAGTTTAAGATAAAAACAGTAAATAAAATGTAAAGTGGAATATTGTTGAAGTTTTGGGTTTTGAAAATATATGAAATATATTTTATGAAAAAAAATTTGATTTATTTTATTTATGTAATTTATATATAGAGTAAAATATAATAAAATATTAAATACTAAAATATATAAATCTTAAATCTAATTTAAATCTAATCTAAATGATAAATAAATATATATTTTTTAAAAGATATTGTAAAAAGTTGAAATTTAAAAAAAAAAAGTTAAAAGATATTAAACAAATATTTTTTAATTTTTTAACATTAATATGTATATACAGGCATTTTGTCCTAAAAATGAAACTTAACAGCATAAAATATATTTAGTTTATTGAATAATCTTTTATTATTGATTTCCATTTCTTAGTCCAACCAATATGAATGGTTGGATTATTAAGTAATGAATAATTGTATTTCATTTCAATGCCTATAATGGTGGAAGTAAGCTATGAATTTAAGAATCTTGGAAGTGGATAGTTACAAGTCCTACCAATTTGATTGATTCATTATGAGTTTTGACAAAAGCAGGCATTTTATGATCTCGATAAGAGTATACATTTTACCAATGTTTAAATATTTTTTTGAGTTTAATTAAAGATTATATTTTTAATGCTCATATTTTGAATTATACTTTTAATGATTATTAACACTTAAACCTACCAAGTAACATTTTAAAAACATATTATTTCACACGAAACACATTAAATGATTTTTGTTTAAAGAGTTTTTGTCCATTTTTTTTTTATCTTAGGCTTTTTATGTTAGTTTATCCAAGCATTCCTAAGTTTTCAAGTATCTTCTTCTGTAAGCTTTTTCTTCTTTAATAGTTTCTTCCGATATCTTCTCAATTATTATGTATGTCTTGCTTTCCTACCATATTTTTTATTTGTTTCTCATTTTTCAATTCTTCACATGGCGGTAGCCCTTTACTAATAGGGAGATTGTTGACATTGGAAAAGAATTATTTTTTAAGAGTCATAGTGACTCTTTCCACGAAGGGAGATATGTATTTTATGAACCATAAACATGCATTCTTTAAGGGTCATACTTACTTTGAGTCAAACTGACTCTAAGAGTCATGGTGAAGAATGTAACATTTCAAATTTTGTAATATTTTTAAATATAATGATAATATGATATTTTAGAAAAATATATCATCTAATACATTATTAGATGCTCAGTATGAACTCTACATGATATACTCCCTTAAAGATGGAATCAAAGTAATGATCTTCTATAATAAGTTTTGACTAAGTTTAATTAAAATGTTTCTAAAAATATAAATAAAGCATTAAGAAAACTCTCTCTTATATCAGTTCATCTATTGTCTAACATTTAATTATCTACTATATCATTTGAATTGTTACAAGTTGGATTTGTCTGGTCTATCATATATTAAATTCATCTCTTTTATAGATTAATACATTTCTATCATTGTCTATGAAGTAAGTTCAAAAGATATTGTCTGCTTACGAACGTCACCATCCATCACCCTTCGTCTGATGAACCCTTTTGGTATGGTCATATGTCATAGGATCATCTAATATAATCTCTACGGATAGTCATCTTTCACATTCCTTTAGAAATTTGTCTATTAGATGAACATTGAGATTCACATGTCATCCAGGTAAGGCTATCTCTTTTCTAAATTGATCATCTAAGATAACCAAGTCAGATACTTCCAAGGAAAAATCAACATAAACAAATGGTATTGAACTAGTTGAGCTTGATAGATAACTAATACTTTAAGTATTTCAAAGGATTAAGACTGTCATGAAAACTCAAAAAGAGTTAGAGAAGTTATTATATAGCTCTGAATTTATCACTCAAGATGCTAAGATGGTTGTACTTCTGCAGAATGGATTAAATGATGTAGGAAATTAGAATTCTTATACTAAGGAAACTGGAAGAAGGAAAGAATGTTAAGTAATACATGATAAGGGTAAAACGGGTATAAATAGATATAAGAAAAATATCTTTGAGCATTTAATGTTTGGATAAGGTTGGATAAAAAAATCATCATTTAAACTTTGAAAAATAACTAAATTGAGACTATATGTAGTTATTCCCACATTCCCTATAAATAGAAAACATGAGTTACACTTTCTACACAAAAAAAAAAAAAGAAAAAAAAAAAAAAAAA
>Ga0209700_104985_pt1 | contig 23095 bp, 16 predicted proteins | sample SiratroredBW_FD_187528 | JGI IMG/M metagenome (GOLD analysis project Ga0209700, IMG submission 187528) | Root nodule microbial communities of legume samples collected from California, USA - Siratro red BW (SPAdes) (version 2) | ecosystem: Host-associated > Plants > Roots > Nodule | place: USA... | reverse complement strand
ACAAAAATAAAATACTGATAATAATAATAATTATAATTTTAATAATATTATAACTAACAATATTAGAAATAATAATAAAAACAATAATATTAGCAATAATATTAATAATATTAATAATAATAATGATAATATTATTAATAATACTACTGATAATAATAATAATAATAATACAAATTTAATAATAATAATAATAATAATAGTAATAAAAGTGTTAAAAATACAAATAATATTTGTTATAATATTAATAATATCAATAAAAATATTAATATTGTTAATAATATTCGCCTTTACTAATGTTATTATTAATAAATCAATATGAACATCATTAATAAGAGATAATAGTAGTTTTATCCATAAAAATAAGTTCCTAAGTATTACCCACGGACATAGGTCCGTAGGTATTACCCACGGACATAGGTTTGTAGATATTATCTACGGAAATAGTTCGTGGGTAATACGTATAGACCAATATCCGTGGATAATACTGACGAATCTGTGTCTGTGGGTAATATCTACGAATCTATGTCCGTGGATAATACCTACGGACTTAAATCTGTAGGTAATATCTACAGATACAGATCCGTAAGTAATAATCTGTGGGTAATGCTGAATTTACCTACGGATACAGATCCGTGGTGGGTAAATTGAGTTTTTCTTGTAGTGGCAGCCTTAACTATTGTCATGTATTCAACTTCAGTGGTAGATAATGCAAATAGTTGACTTCTAACATACAGGTCCTCCACTAATAGTAAAAAATATGCAGTTGTCGACCTTCTTTTATCCAAATCACCTACATAATTTGAATCAAAATATCCAACAACGAAAGGATCACTCTGCTAATTACCAAACACAATGCCATGCCCCACAGCATCTTAAGTACCTGAAAATCCATTTGAGTGTCTCCCAATGTTGCCTACCTGTTTTAGACATGTACTTGCTAACTTGACTAATAGCATGAGCTAAATCAGGGCGAGTACATACCATTGCATACATTAAGCAGCCAACAACACTAGCATAAGGAACCTCTACCATGTCTGCAACCTCCTTATCTATCTTAGGGCATTAGTTTGAACTGAGCTTAAAGTGATTTGCCAATGGAGTGCTCACAGGCTTTGCACTGCTCATTCCAAATTTGTCTAGTACCTTCTCAACATAACCTTGCTGAGATAACCACAATTTCTTTGAGCTTCTATCCCTGTGAATCTTCATCCCAAGAATTTTCTTTGCAACACCTAAGTCTTCCATATCAAATTCCTGACTCAATAAAACTTTCAAACTAACAACATCATCCAAATTCTTCGCAACAATCAACATATCATCAACATACAGTAGCAGAAAAAAAAAGAACCATCATAAAGGCTCTTTACATAAACACAACAATCATTCCTACCCAATATGGGACTTAGACTCACACTTGAATATATAACAATCTCTTTAGAATTGTGCAAGCTTTTATGTTATGAAATCCTCAGAATTAAAACTAGGAGTTCTAAGGTTAGTAATTAATCATAAACCCTTAAATAAAATAATAAAATAAAGTGTTACAGTGGATAAAAGTTAGTAATTAATCATAAATCCTTAAATAAAATAAAGTATTACTAAGGGATAAGATATCCTTTACCAAATAAAATTGACATTCAAAATTTGTGTTATAATAAAAAATATCTATTCAAGAAGAAATAAACACAAAGTAACTTTTATAATACCTTTTGGTCATTACAAATTCTACCACAAAGATTACAAAAATATTCCTAGTAAATTTCAAAATATTATGAATGATATATATTACTCATATATGAAATTTTGAACAGTCTATCTAGATCATGTACTAATACTTCTAAAAAACAATAATGATAAAGAACATTTAATTGAATTCATAAAGTTAGTAAACGACATGGATTAGTTGTATATGCTAAGAGGACTAAGATATTTCAAACAAAAGTTAGATTTTTAGGTATGAAATATATCAACGGACTATTACTCTGATAAAGATCTTTAAAATTTTCAAAACAAAAAAAAATTCAGATGAAATAAGAGAAAAACAACAACTATGAGATTTTTAGGATGGATAACTATATAGCAGATTTTATTCCAAAATATTAAAATTATTTATGCTGCATTATATTCAAAACTTAGAAAAATCCAGCGATGTGAAATGAAGATATGACTGCACCATTATACAAATTAAAGAATTAGTTAAAAAGTTACCCTATTTAGGAATACTACTCTATTATTGTGACAAATGCATTTAGGTTATGGGGGAATTTTAAAGTAAAAACTTTTAGAAAATTCAAAAGAACAAATTGTCAAACATTTTTTCTAACAACTGTTAAAAAAATATTTAATAGTTTCATGTTTATAAAGTTTTAAGATGTATTATTTCGTAAATTTTTTTAATTCAAACTGATGGTAAAATTGCACCAAATGTTTTAACAAAAAATTTCAGAATTTGGTTTCTAAACTTATCTTTGGTAGATGACAAGCTTTATTACCGTATAAAAGGAGAAAATAATTCTATTTCATATTTTTTTAACTTAGAGAATTTTTACAGATATTATCGTTAGTAGAAAAACCAGTAGTAAAGATCAATGTGGCCTCATTGGAGACAAATAGAGTCAAGTTCTTCAATATCAAATAAAGCTCAACATGTTTCCTCACTGGAACCCAATAAAGGTTCATCGTCAATATCACTAAGACCTCAAATCCCTACTACCAACCCAGCTGCCATGTATAGCAAATATAGTAAAAAATCATGGCCCAATATTAAAGCCTTTGATAACCACAAAATAAATACACACCTTTACAATATACCCATGTTCTTATCAAACTAATAGATTTTACCACAAAGCCCTCTCTACTAATTTCCTCTCAAAAGCCCTTAACCTTAAATACACCAAAAGCCTATATCCTCGTAGAAGATTATGTAAGTAAACCAGAGATATTGACTATATTTAACCTTGAAGAAAGAATGGACAAAAGCAACTCCCACACAAATAGTCGATAATTTATTCTCTTCAACATTTCATTAACCTCCAATAGATATATACAAAACCATGACCTTCTATTAGTTCATTTTAGTAGACATAGACTCGATAGAAGTTTCTCATAACCCTGATAATGAAGCAAATATCATGTATTCAAAAATCAAAATATTGTATACAATGTGTCCCCGAGAATGGAAATAGCCTTTCTATGAAATAAAATCTTTTCCAAGAACATTTACTTTGCAATATTACTTTTACTATGATTACATGGAGGCTTGCATCAATATTCTTTATATTAGTTCAAACAAACATTCATGGTTTATCTAGATTAAGAGAGAAATATCCTGAAAAATCTCAAAATGGTTAATCAAGTGGTTCGTAGACTTTGAGCCTATCATCAATATTCCCCAAATAAGTTAACGATGTATATGCTTACTTTTGAAACAAATCAGGATATACAGATTAATTTCTTCTGTAGTTTCTTAATCAATAACTCGAATATTGTCATGGGATTATTCAATAATATACCCCTATGGATGGGTAGAAGTTGAAATGTTGGCTCGAAAAATCAGAATAAAATTGTGAAAAAATATTAATATTGATCTGATCATTAAAGAGAAGATACGAGATTGATTAAAAATAAAATAATAGCTTGGCTTTAGCAGAAGAGCCATTATAGCTCAATGCAAAATCATTATTTTTATTAGAAGAGTAAAAAATAATGACAGCCCTAGCCTCTGCCACGTTAAAAGAACAATTTGAAAAAGACCTTACAAGTGATAACATCAATATAATCTTATTGAAATATTATTATTTTTATTATTCTCATAATAATTATTATTCTTGTTTTATAATATTTATTATTACCATAATTATTATTATTATTACTATTCTCCTAATAATAATTATTCTTATTGTTATTATCATAATGATTTTTTATCATAATAATAAGTATTATTATCATTATTAATATGATTATTATCAAATTATTTTACCAACAGATCAAATTCGTCAATAAGTATAGATAAATTTTAACAAAGGATAAGTTGATGATTAATTTAATGACAAATTTTCCTGATGAATAATTTGGCAGTAAATTTACCGATAGATTTTACCAATGCATAATTTTGTGGTCTATTTACTGACGAATTTTATTGATGGATAATTTATCTGTTGGTAACTCTGTTAATAAATTGACTGTCAAATTATTCGTCGATAAAAATCTTCGGGTAACTTGACCGCCAATTTATTCGTTACTAAAATTCATCGGTAATGATATTTTACCAATAGATACATATTCGTTTGTAATTCCAAAAATTCTTGTAGTGAAAAATGAAGAAAGTTGTCAACACCCAATCTCTTCCGAGCAAATAAAATTAAAAAAGAGTAATAATAACAAAAATAAAAAAAAAACACATTTAATTAATTTAAAGTTTTTTGAATTTTTTTTTGTAATTTCTTAATTCTCGTTTTTTAAAAACATAAATAATAATAATAATAATATAAATTTGATTTAGAATTTTACCTTTTTTTAGGAAAATAAATAAATAAATAATATAGCTTAAGTATAAATGTTTTCTTTTATTTTTCAAAAGAGAAGAAAAAATAAAAAATATAGATTTATTTTTTCTAATATTTTAATAATAAAAAATAATAATACAATAACCAAGAAATTATAAATAATAATAATAATAACAAAAAAAGTGTTTCCATTTGAAAAAATAAAAGAAAAGAAAATTGGATTGTTTTAATTGGGCTCATCTTTTAAATAGCATGTAGAAAATAAAATAAAATAAAAAGAAAGCCCAGTCTCTTTAAGGTTTGATAAAAAAGAGCTTCACTAGTTGAGTAAGCTCTCATATTTGGGTTAATTTTGTCACACACCCCACTAACTCGCTAATTATAGTTTATTTGGGTGATTTCCTACTATCTAGGCCTGGACCTCATAGTGTCCGTTCTACTTTTAGAATTTGTGTCTAGATTATTTAATTTAATTTAAAATTAATAGAAATTTGCTTGATTAAAAATTGATAGAAATTTGCTTAATTAAACATTGATTGAGTCAGATTATGGAATTAATTTAATTTAAAAAAAAAATAAACTAAGGAAGGAAGCTACTAATATTAGTGAGTATATTTCAAGATTTTTAGTGATAATCAATTATTCTGTTTAATGTAAATAATTTTGATTGATCCATTTAATTTCCCAACTTTCCTTAATAAAAACATATTAATTAAAATTTACTATCACTAGAAAATTAAAATCTGAAAAAAGAAATAATTTGTATGATTAGAGGGGATTTACAAATTACAATTAAAGTATAGATTATAATTTTCAAACTTATATACCATACATCAATTCTATAGACAGACAAAACAAATATACAGACACATAAACATGTTCTGCTCACTCCTGAAACAACTTTATATTAAAAAGAAGGGATCTTTAGGGTAGATATTCTATACCTAGAATTCACAGAGAGAAAAAGGTCTTGAACTATTCTAAAATAAGAGAAAAGATACAGACAAAGAACAATGGCGAGATCAGAGAAAGATTAAGAAAAAGGGGGTAGTCTTCAATTGGTACGTTTTCTGCTTTGTGATTACTTTGTGATTTTGTGTTTATTTGATCTGTAATTGCAATATTGAGTGTTAGTCATTTTTTCGCTATGTATTATTGAATTTAAACGTGAATTATACATAATGATGATGGATTGCTGATTTGAGCACATCCTCATTCTAAGTTGTATTTTATAATGGTGGATTGCCACTTTGAGCATATCCCCATTCCAAGAAAGTTGTTGCCTCAGGCACAATTCTTCATCCATCTCAGGATGAGTACCAAACGAGTTTTTCTATATTTAAATTTTATTTTATATTTTAATTAATTATTTTATTTTATATTTTAATTAATTATTTTATTTTATTTTTACTTTTATTTTTCGTACCAAATTTTATCTCATTTTTAATCTTGTTCTATTTATATTTTAAATTTTAAAAATAAATAAATAAGGGTAGTTAAATACAAAATTAGTTTTCTTGTACTATTTAAAATTTGAAAATATAAAAATATAAAATAATCAAAAATTAAAAAATATAAAGTTTTAAAAATTTAAAAAAATATAAAATATTTCTAAAAATAATAAAAGACATAAAATTTTAAAATTAAAAAATAATACACCATCAAACAATTTTATAATTAAGAACTACGTAATTAGGAGCAAGGTCAATCCTTGTTGGATCCAAAACTAAAAAAAAATATTCTTTTTGTCTTTATTTGTTGTTATTTGCTTTTATTTGTTTGCACTTTATTTGTCTTTAATTTCATCTTTATAATTTCTTTGTCTATTTATTTTATTTACATTTTTATTTTCTTTTAATTGCATCTTTATTATTTCTCATTGATTTATTTACATTTCTTATTTGTCTTTAATTGCAGTTTTATTATTATCCCTTTTTGGAAAAAGTAACATTTTGTATAACCACACTCATTTTATTTATTTGATTAAAGGTACTATCTTAGGGCGTTGGTGGGGTGTGTGTGAGTGTGGTTTTGGTTCAAAACCATGTTGCATGATATTCACTTAAGAAGAGCTGAAAGATTCATAACGATTGAAAGAGACTAAAAGTGGTTAAGTGATTTGGAAAAACCATTCTAAGAGTAAATCAGTTAACTGCTTTTAAAAATTCATTTTACTAAATTTTTCTGTGTTACAAAAATCAATCGATTGAATGATTAAAACAAACGATTGAATTTTTGTCTGTTTTAAACCAGCTTTCTATATAAGGATGGCCTGTGATTTGAAACTTACGAAAAACATAACATAGAACATTTTGAGCGATCACTTGTGATTTTCTAAGAGAGAAAAACTTACCCTTTACTTGAGAACACTTTACACATAGTTTTACATCAAGAATAATCTCAAGAATGTGAATCTTTAAGCTTTTGTCTTGAGTGGGTTTCGTGTAAACAGGTTCTACACCAAAGCTAAGTCTTCTACACTTCTCTTCATCCATTTGTAATTTGTTTTGTGTAGAAGTACTGTTGTTTTCATACTGAATTGTTATCACTTATATTGTGAGAGGTTTGGTTGTAAATTAAAAAGGGTTTGTGATTTGTAATTGTGGTTTTGTTACCCATATTGCATAGGGTTTGTAATTGGGTTTGTGCAATAGGTTTATGCATTGTAATCACAATTGTTGTGGGGTGCATTAGGTTGTGTGCTGCGGGGTATAGTGTTGACTTGCTGGGAGCAAGGGTGTTGTGTGCTGTAGGGTGCAATGTTGATTTGTAGAGAGCAAGGGATTTTGTATTGTACTAAATTGATCTTGTGATCATGTTAGTGGAACTCTTTGCTTGTTGGCAAAGGATTGGAGGTAGTCCTTGAGGAAGGGTGAACCAGTATAAATCTTGGTGTTCTTGATCTCTCTTTCTATTTTCTTGAACACTTTATATTACTTGTTGTTGCACGCTCATTTAATTGTTCATCATGCTCAGTTGATTGTTCATTTTGTTGGTGTTATATTGTGTACTCTGGAACTATTTTTATATTTATTCAGTTGACTATATCTGTTCTTGTATGTATTTGAGTGTTTCTAGTTAATTGTGCTTGCTGTATAATTGTTTACATTTCTAGAAACTTGTTTTCTTGAATGTATTGTTACATTTGTTTTAGTCTATTAATCCTGATTTCCTTTTTGTGTGAGTGACATTCAAAACTGTTTCTACTATTTATCTAATTGTTATTGGACTATTCTGAACTGTGTTCTCTATTCAACTTATTGCTGATCTGTGTTCTTGTATATATTGGTCGTGTTATCGATTGATTGGATCTTTTCTGATTTGTGTTTCACTCTGATTTCACTATATTGTTTCCAATGTTTACTTAACTGATTTATGGATTATCTGAATTATTTTCTAGCTTCAGCTTCTTGCTTCTACTTCTGAGCTAATTGTGTTATTGTTGTTTACTATTGTAGCTTCAGTTGATTGTTCTTGATTTTGAATACATTGACTCTTGTTGTGTATTTCAGAATAACACTTTTGATTGATTCAATTAAGAACTTTCATTCTACACTTTAAATATTTTCCATTTTTACGAAATTTTTTTGAAAGTTCAATTCACCCCGCCTCTTGAACTCGACCTAAACTTATTTTACTAAAAATATACTAATAATACATAGAAAGGAAAACCATTACAAGTCGCAATAGAGGCTTTTCATTAGAGGATGAAATGAAATATAGATCAAAGCTCCTATTTAATACTCTAAAACAATGCGAGAAGGAAGTTGGAGCGAGAAGTCAAACCACTCAGATGGCGACCAATCCCACCTAACCACGTGGAAAGATAATTGAGAAGATATGACACTTTGAGGGGTTCCTATTTGAAGTGATGTTACATTTGAAAATCCCAATGGAAGCTTCCAAAATTTCCGTTCACTACAAGAAATTTTGTCTTACCTATGATCAAAACCCATATATAACTTCCAAAATTAATATGTAATTTGAATTTACGTACGATTTATCAGATTATCTACGAACAAAAATCCAAACATATGTCCCTCGTTGGTAATACTTACATACGGATTTTAAAATTTGTAGATAATTTTATACTATCGAATTTGTATGCAATATCCATATGTAATTACATACGTATTACATAAGGATCACATCTGTATGTATTATTTTTTATTTTCTAGGGTGAATTTTGTTTATTCTTGAGATACCTAATGCATCCAGAAGCAGTAGTCAATTCGTCATCAAAATATAAACAACAAATATGGATGGAAAGTATTATACAACCAGTTTTCTAAACATGAGTACTCCACCTCATAATAAAAGAAATTACAAGATAAAGAGAAACCAAATTGCATTATCCTAACATCTATCTCAATTAATACAGTATTGTGTTTACAAATTAATAATTATTAAAATGATTATGGGAATTATGTCATTGCTTTGCGGTTGTTCATCACATTGTGGTTGTTGATGGTCTTGTACTTCTTCATTTTGCTGATGTTGATTTTGTTGGTGACCATAAGCTTGGTGAAAAATATGTTCAACAACTGTTGCGGTTGGAGGGGGTAAGCACTGGAGGATTGCACCAATAAATGCCTGGATGGATTGTAATTGGGATCTCATCCGACAAATTTGGACCTCACTAGTGGACAATCATTGTCTCAACTCATGAATCTCTTTGGAATCAACTTGCTTGCTAGAGGATGCTTGTGTCTGGCACGAAGCTCTCAACACTTTCATTGTGAGGATCGACATTTCCGATTCCATATATGTGTCCCTTGTATTTTTCACCAGCAGCCTCATACCAACTTTGTTCCTTAGTCTTTCTTCCTCCACAAGGTCTAAGGGATTGCATTATGAGACACCCACATTAGAAGCTGACTCAGACATTGCTCGAGAATATCTATTCTCAAAGTCTTCCTGCAAAGACAATTTTTAAAAACATAGTAAAAATTATAACTAGATGTATTAAAAGTAACTCACATGCGTTCGTCTGGATCTATCATCAATGAATTGTCGGGTACTTTTTCTTATTCGCGTTTGTTGGAAGATTTCATCCACATGGACTGACCTACCAAGCTCCTCTGACTGAAAGTAAAAACATTACAAAGTATGCAATTAGTAAATAATTAATGGATCATAATTCAATGACAACACATAATGAATTCATACTAAACAAATAGTGTGTTCGTGCACGATAATGGATTCTCAGTGTGCAAACTGCCACCTTTATCTGATGGACGATTTTTCTTAGTTGTATCACATTTAGATTGATATAGTGGCATATTCCATTCTTTGAGGAGGTCTGTATATTATTTCCAATTGATTTTGGCTTCTTACCATCTAGTCTATGAGAAGCCCTAAAATTGAAATTTTTATTTACACTGTCATCATCCTCTGGCACTATAAATCAGATATACAAAGAAACAACGAAAAGAACATTAAAGTCATCTAAAGAGTGAAATAAGCATGTGTTGATAATATAAAATAGACTTGCAGGAGGTAAAATTACACCATCCAACTAAGAAACAATAATTAAAAGCTCTTAGATTTTGAACGGAAATTAAAGTTCTATTTTATGTATTGTGATACCAAGTAATTAAATTATGTTCACTTATAATGACCACTTTTTCTTGCATTTTGCAAAGAAAATAAATATGCAATAGCCACAAGCAGAGAAAGTTGGTTTAGTTGGTATAACATAGCACCTACCTTACCATTCAACCAAGTCAACCAATCATTGCATGTTAAAATTAATAATAAAAACTTCACCACGATCATTGATGAAGCATAGTAATTAGTTAGCATAACCAAATTATAAAAGTAAGATCAAAAATAGGAACAAATTGAAGGATAAAAAATGTATTGAGAAACGGATGGGATAATTGTGAGGTAGATATTAGTTTTCAAATTTCGAACGTGCACTAGTACAAAAAACGCATTCTATGACAGGATATGAAGTCAGTTAAAAAGGAATCGATGTACAAAAAAATACGGTGGCATTTTTATAAATATTTGAAGAGATATTGCATCGGTTAACACAAACCCAACGTAATATACCACATTCTAAGATTGTTCCCACATATAACTAGCGTAGAAAAGGTTGAAAAAATAAAAAAATTAAAATTTGAAAACTTGTAATGGCGGTGAAGATACTACGTCAATTGGGAGGTTGCAACTGATGTAGTATGTAGCCCATATTACGTTCGTGGGGAGGTCGTAACCCATATTATGTCGGTTGGGAGGTCGTAGCCCATATTACATCGGTTAGGAGGTCCCAATCAACGTAGTATGTCCCTCGTTGTTCTCGAATGAATTTAGGAAAAAATTGGGTAAAGTTTGGTCAATAACTACGTCGGTTGGGCCCAACCGACGTAGTATGTCTCTCGAGTTAAAATTAGGGATTTCAAGGCATATTACGTTGGTTTGGAGCTCTCAGTCAACGTAATAAGCCATGTTTTAACTCTTGGGTAACAATTTTCTCTTTCGCTTCCTTCTGTTTCACTGTTGCTTCTCTTTCACTGTTGTGCGTGCTATTGTGACAAATCACTCCTCCCATTTCGTTCACTCTTGAAGTTTATGTGGAGCACTCCTTAAGTTCACTCAAGTTTGGTTGCATTAATGTCGCATTTTGGTGGGTTCACGTTCGTTGCTAATGGGTCGCATCTTTGGTGCCACTGGTTTGCATTTGGTTGCCATTGGTATGCGTTTTGGGAGCAATTGGTTTGCGTTTTGGTTTGGATTTTTGGGAGGCATTGGTTCGCATTTTGGGAGGCATTGTTCGTGTTTTGGGTGGCCAAGAGTTCGCTTTTCGGTTTCAGTCTCACTGGTATGTACCACGTTGTTCTCCCTCATTTTGCATTCATTGGTTTTCCTAGAGTTCATTTAGGTCATTTGCGTTCACTGGTTTTGCTCTCAGCATTCATTGGTTTTGCTCTCACTGTCTACAAGGGGTATGTTTTGTATCTTTGAAATGTTGTATTATTTGTATGCTTGGACTACTTTCTGTATGCATGAAATACTTTTGCATTGGATTGCTTGTTGTGTATGCTTGAATATATAGTGAATATGTGTTGTTATTGAGCTCGGGGATATTCGATCTCTAACAATTTGTATTTAATATGTGGATTGTCTGGGCGTGTGTTGGTATTGAGTCCAAGGATGTTCGATCCTTTGCAGTTTGTATTTAATTTGTGCATTGTATAGTATATATAAAATTTTTGTACTATATGTAGACACGGATCGAAGTTGGATAAATGAAAGCCGGTCATAGTTTCTCTTCATGTTCTTTAAATTGACACTTAATGTTATTTCAATTGATACATTTTATGTTTGTGTTACACTGTGGGAGGAAAGACAAATCATCAATCGTTGGCGGTTTAAGTCCTAAGTCTCAACCACTCCAGACAAATGTGAATCCACTTCATGAGTTGGCTAAGATCTCCCACGAGTTATTTAACACAACTTGTACAATTCTTAGGGATGAAGCCATTTTTGGTGTGGACAATGCTGGTGTACCACTATACATAGCCATGCAAGACGTGCTTGAAATCATCCAAGGAAACCAGCTGCTAAACATTGTAGTCATTCACTTATGGATGATGTAAGTATACCTTTTTACATGTTATTTGATAAAATATGTTTCATCAACCACTTTTACTAATATTGATATTAAAAATGCATGTACATAAATAAATTTTTTTATATGACAAGGAATTCTGATATTTATGGATTCCTTGAGCCATAAAATATTTAGAAGTTTGAAAATAAAAAAAGTGGATTGTTAGACTTATATACAGAGATGTATTCAAGAATGTAGAAAGAGGATTTACTTTGCCTCTGTTATTCATTTGTAAGTTTCATATCTTTATATTTTGATCTTAAGTAATTTAGAGAATATGCAAGTAATGAATTATATTTTAGGTGTCATTGGCAACTCATGCTTATCTGTCCCGCAGATAACACTGTGGTTTGTTTCTATTCATTGCATCGGAAGCCAAGTTCAGATATGAAACAAGTAGTACAAGGGTATGATCTAATTAAGTTTAAATAATGCATTACTCTTGTTTGTATAGTATGCAAGTTACTAATCATCTTGGATTTTAGTGCAATTAATGTTTGTAATGTTCTTGGAGGAAGATTTACATCCACATCCCAGAACCTACGTTAGATATTTTCTAAGGTATTTAATTCTAAATTTAATTTATTAAAATTAGTTTTCAACTTATTTCATGATTTAACTTTAACGTAAGTGCAACAAACAACAAGGAAGTTGGGAATGTGGATACTACGTGATGCATTGGATGAGGATCGTAGTCCGAGTTTGTATCACTAACTCTTGAGACCAGCTATGAACATGTGTAAATTGTAGATAAAATGACTTTCAAGATTCACATAATGATGATTAATAACACTTGTTTTACATTTCAGCTTTTTCAAGACCAGGAGCCATTGGACAGCCAAACTATAGACAAAATTCGAAAAGAATGAACAAGACACTTAATTACCATTAGAAGTAATAACCCATTGTATGTAGTTTACATGCAGATATATATAAGTGCATATAATTGTGTACATGTAGATATATATATATATATATATATATATATATATATATATATATATATATATATATATATATATATATATATAGATATATAGATATAATTTGTGTAACATATTGTGTTGTAGTTTCTTTTATTAAATAGAAATTGTATTCTACTTGCTGGATATTAGACTGCGTAATTCAAATTTGCAGGTTATATGGATAGAAACCAATTCAAACTGTATTTTTTTTAAAAAAAGTGACGCATACTACATCGGTTAAGGCCTTAATCGACGTAATACTCCACATACTACATCGGTTAAGGCACTAACTAATGTAGTATTAACTGAGTAAAGTAAACAACAACAGGGTATACTACGTCGGTTACTGACCCAACTGACGTTGTATACCCTTATTAGTTAGTTGCTCTAGAGCAACCGAGGTAATAGAGTCTTGTTTTTTAAATAATTTGAAGGTTACTATGTCGGTTATACTACCCCACAAACTTAAATTTGTTCAGAAAAACAAAACTTCAGATATGTCTAGCAGAGAATTTGAAATGTTTAGCAGCTAAGAAGTATGGAAGTGCCTTCGAATTAAAATGACATGAATGCTCACTTTAAATAAAATATATAAAAAGAGTTAGGTTTCTTTACACTAGCAATTCCAGTCAAGTATCAAACTGAACAATGAAGTAATTTAAGAGTTGTTAAATGTGAAAAGATAAGGCATGAAATCAAAGATAACAGACAAAATAGATTTTCAAGGTTAGATATTGATGACGTAAGTCAAAGAAGGAGAAATACCTGCGCATTATCCTTGCTCGTTAAATCCATCTTTTGTCAATCTTTATTCCTCGGACATTGCAGATTTTAGGCCAAATTTCACATTCCTTTTTGTGGCATTGTTTTTGCAGCAATGGACATCCCTTTATGCTTAATTTTATTAGAGAGAGGGGAAGCTTTTCGCCGGCGATATTATCTAACTTTATACAATTTTGTATGTACAACTCTTGTAGCGACGTGAGATGGAGAAGGCCCTTGCACTCTAACGTCTTCAGACTTGAGAAATCATATAGATACAGAGACGTAAGGGAGGGAGGCAGAAATCCCTCATTTGGGAAGGAGTTGATGCCATCAGATGTACCACTGACATCGAGAGAGGTAACCATGTCCATGCATACCCATGCTTGACCCCTCAATAGTTTCTCACAAGTCTTGATAGCCTATGCATAATTCATGTAAGCCTGAACAGTTTCCAGACCATACTGCTCAATGAGCTCTTGAACTAGAGTAATTCCTCTTTAATTTGCTGCTACTTGTGCTCGCAGATCTAATAACACACAATACCTAACCTAAATCTAAGAACCCTAAATCTATGAATCTTTAAAATATAACATAAAAACACTATATACATAACCTAATAAAAAAAACCATGAAAAAACAAGAGAAATAAGGGATAGAAAACTAACCGTGAGAAGCTAGAAGACGACGACAATGAACAACAGCAATGAACGGCGGCAATCAATGGCGACAATGAATGGCGGCAATGAACGACGACAATTAACGGCAACAATGAAAGGTGACAATGAATGGACCGAACTGGATGTGTGACGTGTGATGTCCGAGTGAAAGGAAGAGTCGGGAGTGAAAGAGAGAACCAACAAAGAGTGAAAGGGAGATGGCCTCTATTTTGACGAGAGAAGTGATAATCGGGGGAAGAAAGTTTTAGCAGAGAGCGGGAACCAACAAAGTTTTCGTGAAAGACTAGAATAAGCAATAAGCAAATATGCTATTTAATTTTTTAATTTGATGTAAGGCCACGATTTTTACCTTTTAGCACATATTTTAATAGGCAACTTGTACATAAATGTTGCCTAAAGTATCAACAGTTTAAAAACTGTAGCATTTAATAACTTTTAGTCCACATTTGTAAAACTGTTGTTTTTACTATGTTTAAGCCACACTTTTATTATACCTGTGATTTTATTTGCCTAAAGTAATATTTGTTGTAGTGCTTCGAGATGTGTAGGTCCCACTGTTTACTTTCCAAACCTCAAGGTAATGGCACTCACGTTCCTTTTGTTAGCATTTGGATTAGGAATTGCTTGGGAAGGTAAACTATCAGGCATTGATTCTGGCAAGTTGGCCTATCTAGGTCTGAAGATTCTGAAGGATGGCTTCATTCCTTTGTTGATATTGAAAATTATCGGTTGCCATTTAGTTTATCAATTCTTCCAATGAGGGGTCACTCTATTGTTGGGGGGTGTTGGGGTAGATAGTGTGGTTTGCTGCACAAAACTCTCCTTCTGATGTTGGAATGGGGGTCTATGTTGGTTGAAATTTCGCTGTCAATTTGGTCTTAGATGGAAGGTAGAATTGTTAAAGGAATTTTGAAAATTATGATTATGATTTTGATTTTGTCCCCATCTCAGATTAGGATGATCTCTCCATCTAGGGTTGTATATGTTGGAGTAAGAATTATACTGCTGTTGAGGTCTCCCTAGAAAAGCTCTAGCTCCTATAAAAGTGTGATTATTGAAATTCTCTTCTTGCAATGTGGGACAAGCATAGGTGGGAGGTGAAGCATCAAAATAGATACTACATACTATAGGTTGTGGACTGACAGTAGAAACCTAGGTTGTTTGACTAACTACTAATTGTCTCAGTAACGATGCCAACTCATCAAGGTTGTTGGTTAAAACGGGTTGATCTACACTGCTTGAGACTGGGAAATTTGGTTGACTGGAAGAAGCTTGCACAAGGTAGACTGCACTGCCATTAGATCTAGTCCCAAATTGCTAAGAATTGGTAACCATAGTCGCAATGAGCTCTCTAGTTATTGCAGGTGTTTTGTCCACCAAGGAACCTCCACTAGCTACGTCCACCATGCTCCCATCCATGGGTTGAAGACCTTCATAAAAATAGACTATGAGCAGCTGATCGCTAATCTGATGGTGTGGACAGTTGGCATAAAGTCTCTTAAATCTCTCTCAATATTCATATAGATTCTCACCACTTGCTTGACCATGAAACTTGGACAACAAATGTATTAAACCAGACTTTAGTTCAAAATCAGCATCTAACTCAAGATATTAAATGTATAAAGGTTGATAAGTAACATCAGGTGCAACCAATTCTTTAAAAGTTATGTTGTCTATGTTATCAGAATAAGGATAAGGAAAACGAGAAAAACGACTATGACTACTCCTATTAACAATAGAATCTAAAGAAACAAAATCAAATGCGTGATTGTGATAAAGTTCAGATTCACGCTTAGGTGCGTGTTCAGATCAACTCTTAGTCTTTTCCAACAATGTAAAGTCCTTTCTATCTCTGCATAATAAATACTCAATTCAAAAACCTTGCTACTGTATTTATACATCAGCATTGATTACGGTGATTAGTAAAAAAAAACAAATAAAAATAAAAGAAAAATTATAAAACATAAAACTTTGAGGAATCCTTGGCAACGACATCAAAATTTGATTCACACTCCTGAATGCGCCTAAATTAAACTAGGAAGCTAAATTTGTAGTATAACTAACCTAGGTTATTCTTTCCAAAGACTACTCAGTCGTTTTCTTGAGAGAAATAAGGGGTTTTAATGAAATAATTAAATAAAATAATAATAGAATTTTAAATAGATTAAATAAATTCAAGTAATAAAATAAAAATAGAATTTTAAACCGATTAAATAAATGCAAGTAATAAAATAAAAACATAATTTCAAACAGATTAAATAAATTCAAGTAATAAAATAAAAACAAATTTTTAAACAAATTAAATAAATTCAAGTAATAAAATAAAAACAGAATTTTAAACGGATTGAATAAATTTAAGTAATAAAAACCAACCCAACCTCTCTTCGGCTCTCCCAAATCCCTTAGTGATTCCTAAAGAAGATCTGAATTATATGTGTGGGTTAATTAGACCAAGATATCTACATCTATTTAGCATTTTGTACACCCCACAATCGTGGAGCATCTCCCCAAATACACAATATGATGAACAATTGCAATCGCCCACTGTGAACAACAATATTAGTTCGACTCGAATATCAGTTCAAAAATTTCACAATACAATCCAATCGGTATTGATCCAATTACTAAATTATTGATCCAATTACTAAATTACTCTAATTATTAAATCTAAAAATCAAATTAAAATAGAAATTGAGCATGTAATTATGGAAAGAATAAAAAAACTTGAACCTCAAGATTAAGAAATGTGAGAGCACATGAAGATCGGATTGAACAAAACAATTAGCTACTCATAATCACGATTGGCACAACAAGGCAAAAATGTAAAATGCACAAAAGAGAAAGAAAGGAGAAAAAGAAAAACTGTATTTAATTATCTACTATCTACTATGATGTGATGTCTCTCAACTCTACCAAGAGAGCTTTATTTATAGAAACATTTAACCTAAAACATAAAATGACTAAATAGCTCTCCATAAAAAAAATTTGCTCAAAATATCCAGGTGTCGCCTCGCTATCCAACCTTTGTGTACCGACTTCAAGTCCAATTTTAACTACTTTCCAGTTCGAATTTTCTCTTGGCCCGTGAATAACATTTGTAGATCTTTAAATCATTTGCAAAACCAATCAAAAATCAAGTAAATCCAAGTTTAATGACAAAAGTAATGCACAAAATACGAGACACCTAAATTTGTTAAAATTTCAAAAATGGTTTCAAAATAATAACAAACTTTTAACTAAAACCTAATTGACACAATTAAACCAAAATAATGTAAAATCTTAATAGTTACCCACCGATTTATTTTTATTATTATCATTATGGAATCAAAAAGTTCTAAAAATAATAATTATCACTATTCCATTTTTTTATTTAGTATAACGGTAATTTTTCTGAAAAACTTTTAGTATCTTGATATGATTTTTGGTTGTTCTAGTCAACAGAGTAATTGCTCTTGGCTGTACTGTCTTATTTGTCTACTTCCATATTGCTAAATACTAAAGCATTAAGCTAGTGTGCAATGTCTCTTACATTTTCTTTTAGTTGTTTTGTATTATAATATGGACAAACTCCCTCATGCATCTAACTTAACGCAGGATCGTGATGAAAGCCTGTTGTGTCCTTCTCTATTGGTGATTCTACAGATTTTCATTATGGGGATGATAGGAATGTGGAGGAGGCAAAGAGTGTAATTCTAGATTCTGGAGATGTGCTGACATTTGGTGGTGAATCTCGACATGTTTTCCATGGTGTGCCATCAGTTTTACCAGATTCAGCTCCAAAACAATTGCTGAGAGATTCTGGCCTTTCTCCTGGTCGACTCAATCTTACATTCAGACAATATTAATGCATCTTAATCTATCTACTTCACAGAATTGCTATTTATACTGTTATAGACATGTTTTTGTTACTCACTAGTTATTATTGTCCAAGTGAATAGTGTAATGTTACATTGCTAGAAGGTCACTTGTTCATAACTATCATATATATTAACATATAAGTTAGTTGAATTTAGTTAACTATTTTCAGTTGTGAGTAACAAGAAAAATCTTGATGAGTTAATTCCTTTTCACCAAAATCACATAGGCCTATGGATGAAGATTCTATTAGTATAAACTATTACTAGTCACGGGATTCACCTCAAGGAATTACAACCGACTATAGAACCTTGAATGTTTATACATGAAATTTTTGAACTTTTTTTCTCTCATGGAGCGATTTAATAGAGATTAAATTTCAAAGCTATATTCTGTAATACTGAATTCAACGAATTTTAAGTAACTACAAAACTTAATGTGATAAATATTTCATGTCTTACACTCCTCGCTAGACTTGCCCGTGTCATTTATAAATTCAATTTTACATGAAATTAATAATTTTAATATAAAAATAAATTATGTTTAGTTTCGTTATTTTACCACCATATCAATTGGTAACCATATAAAAGATAATATCTAACAATTTAGGTATCTTTTTATTATATCTTCATTATGTTATCAATTTTAATAAATATATAAAAGTATAATTATTTTTATTAAAAGATATTATTAGTCTCTCGAGGTAAAAGAAAGTTGTTTATCATATAAGCCAAAAAAAAGTATTAGTCTTTCGAGATAAAAGAGATTAAAAAAAGTGATTTGTCATATCACTGAAATTATAACTTCGAGATATTGTCAAGTTTGACGAAAACGATAAAAGAAGATCAACTTGTAAAAGATTTTTTGAATTATTAAATTATACCTGATTTGATATAATTATGTTTGATTTTATTGAACTATACTTGATTTGATCAAAATTTATATTATTATGGATACATTCGTATATTTTCTACATATCTAGGTATATAAGTTCTTTAAACTCTAAATTTATAAAAAAGATATAAGTGGACTGATTTGAGAGATAAACAAGTTGTAGTTCTGTTTTGACATTTTCAAATATACATTGATGTGAATGTTTGCACGACCCGGTAAAGTTGACTTTGTTTTGACTTTTTAGTCTGTATGATGTGGCTCATAATATAGTTTCTTAATATGTTTAATGAGGGAGGTTTTACCAGTGACGATGAGTTTTCTCCTTTCTAGTAATAATGCATTAATATAAGGCGTTTTTCCATTTTGACAGTTTGTTATGCCTTCTCATCACACATTTTCCTAAGTAGCGACATTTCAAAGGCCACTGTTTAAAGAGTCATTTCGTTTGGCCATTATTTTGTCTTATCATTTCTTACTTTCCATCCATTTTGAGTTTTAAAGCTTTTAGGAGTGTTTTGTTGTATTATCACTGTTTCCTGCCATCCCTTCTTAGTTAAATCTATAAAACCACTCAGAACAAGAGAATTAAATTTACTTAAAGAATTTACAATAACAAATATTGAAAGCAAAAGAAAACAAATTAATTTATTAATCAAAGAAATAAAATTTAGAAGAATAAAAGAATATGAAAAATAAATAAAAAAAATTAGGAAAACGTGTTGGCACAAGAAAGAATACACAGTTTCATTACCATAGATAGATAAATTTGATGAAAACAAATACCAACAAAGCAAGACCGATACAAATAAATCAACAATATTTGAATATTTGTAAAAAGTAAATATAAGAGTATCTAGATAATGGATTAACGAGAACTTCAAGATCTCTTAGAAGTTAAGCAGGTTTTTATGTTATGAAAGCCTCAAAATTAGAATTAAGAGCTCCAAGGTTAATAATTAATCATAAACCCTTAAATAAATTGTTAAAGTGGATAAGATTTCCTTTATCAAATAAAATGGATTTAATAAGAAAAATAGATTGCGCCACTATATTTTCAAAATTTGATACGAAATTTGATATGAAGTCAAGTTACAATTAAATATCTATTAAAGAAGAAGATAAACACTAAACAAGTATGCCCGTTAGTTGGTATTATGCTGCACCTCCACTCAAATTATAGAAACTACTGCATTATGTGAATTTTCGTGCATTAATGAAATTGATTAATGAATTAATTAATGTTGGGACTACTACCAAACTGATCAAATCTGATTTTAATCTATTATTGAATGGATATATTATTGAATGGATATTTATAAATAAGTATATTAAAGTTCACATTAAGGATCACCCAATGGTTGATTAATTGTTGTTATAATTATTGATTATTTATGTGAAGGAACTCTTAGTTTTATTCTATCCAAAGATAGTATTTTTTAATTAGTGCATATATCATGTAATTGTATGTTGATGTATCACTCAAAAAGAGAACACTGAAAGTTTGGTTAGAAGTCATCTCAATCTGCTTTACATATTTTATGCCCAAAACATTAATGTATAGTTTTGTATGAAAATTTTGCACTTTTCACAAATTTGTATGGTGTAGGAAATGACATTTATCCAGTTAAATGGGCTTAATTATCATGAGTGGTCTGAACAGATTTGTTTTCAATTGGGATTTATGGACTTAGACATCAAATTGATAATGGATGAGAAGTTGCAACCAATACTGAGACTAGTTCAGAAGATGATAAATCTCTATATCATGCATGGGACAAGTCTAACCGGGTGAGTCTGAGGTTGATGAAGATAAACTTGGATGAAAATGTAAAGCCACTTATGCCTAAGACTGAAGATGCTAAGGAATTCATGGAGAAAATTAAGAAATATTCTCAATTAGACATTACTGATAAGTCTATTGTGAGCAATTTGATGAATGAGTTAATGATCAAGAATTTTGATTGGTCAAAACCCATTCATGATCATGTGACTGAAATGGAAAATTTAGCAGCATAGCTGAAATCAATGGGTGTGGATGTGAATGAGTCTTTTCTGGTACAGTTCATTATGAACTCAGTTCCTACTGAGTTTGACTAGTTACAGGTGAATTATAACACCATTAAGGAAAAATGGAACTTTTCGGAAATTAAGGCCATGTTGGTTCAGGAGGAAGGAAGGTTAAAGAAAATGAGGGATCACTCTCTCCATCTCACATTTGATGATGGGGCTAGTAACAGTAAAACTAAGCCAGGTAAAAAGAACAAGAAGGATAGACCTTCACTAAAAGTTTATGAAGACAAAATCCATAAGGAGAAGACATGTTTCTTTTGCAAAAAGGTTGGACATTTCAAGAAAGATTGTTCAAAAAGAAAGAAATGGTTTGAAAATAAAGGTACCTACTATGTTTCAATAGGTTTCAAATCAAATCTTATTGAAGTGCTTAATAATACTTAATGGTTACATTCTAGTGCAACTACTCATGTATCACATGTTTTACAAGGATTCCTTTTAATCCAACCTATAAGAGGATTTGAAAAGTTCTTGTATATGGGAAACAAAATGAAAGCACGAATAGAAGGAATTAGGACGTATAGATTGATCCTGGATAGTGGTTGTTGTCTAGATCTAGAAGAGTGTCTTTATGTTTCTGTATGTGCTAGAAATTTAATTTTTGTTACAAAGTTGGACAAGTTAAGATTTAACTTTAGGATTGGTAATGGTTCCTTTTCATTGTATAAGGATTTGTATTATCATGGTTCCGGTACTTTAATTGATGACTTGTAACGTTTCAATCTTGATGTTAAATTTGTTGATTCTCTGTTTCATGTTGAACATAGTAATCATATATTATGTAAGGAGAATTTTGTTTTCTTTTGACATCAAAGATTAGGTCACGTATCCAAAGAAAGGATGTCGAGGCTAATGAAAAGTGATATTTTGCCTCAATTGGATTTTAGTGACTAGGATGTGTGTCTGGATTGCATTAAAGGCAAGCAAATAAAATACAATTTAAAGAATCCAGTCACATGAAACAGTCAACTTCTTGAGTTGATACACACTGACATATGTGGTTCATTTGATGCCTCATCTTTTGATGGTGAAAAGTATCTTATCACTTTTATTGATTACTTTTCATGATATTGTTATCTATACTTACGTCATTAAAAGTCTCAATCAGTGGATGTACTTGAGATTTTTATAAATGAAGTGGAAATACAATTAGATAGAAAAGTAAAAGTTGTGAGATCTAATAAAGGTGGTGAATATATATTATGGAAAATTTAATAAAAGTGAACAATGTAAAAGTCCATTTGCAAAGTTACTTGAAAGTCGGGGCATATATGCACAATATATAATGCCCGGTACACCACAACAAAATGGTGTAGCTGAAAGACGAAATCGTACTCTTATGGAAATGGTTAGGAGCATGATAAATTATAACAATGTACCTTTATCAGTATGGATGTATACATTAAAGTCCGCTACATATCTGCTTAATAGGGTTCCTAGTAAGGCAGTTCCTAAGCCTCCTTATGAACTGTGGACAGGAAGGAAACCTAGTTTGAGGCATATTCACATTTGGGGGTGTCCGGCAGAAGTAAGGGTATATAATCCACATGAAAAGAAGCTTGATGCAAGAACCATTAGTGGTTTTTCATTGGTGTTAGCACCAGTGGATAACTAATTGTATTTGATGAAGCCAACCATGTGTGAAGAAGTTCAAGACCTATGATCATATGTGGAATGCATGAAGATTCATGAAGATTTGAAGCTTGGTCTAGAACTTAGGAATGTGGTTGAGGCAAGTATGATTCA
>Ga0209700_104984_pt1 | contig 23104 bp, 6 predicted proteins | sample SiratroredBW_FD_187528 | JGI IMG/M metagenome (GOLD analysis project Ga0209700, IMG submission 187528) | Root nodule microbial communities of legume samples collected from California, USA - Siratro red BW (SPAdes) (version 2) | ecosystem: Host-associated > Plants > Roots > Nodule | place: USA... | reverse complement strand
GTGGCGGGCAAAAACTCTCCACTCTTAGCTTGCCACGTGGCAAGCATTTTTTATTCTATTTTTAATTCTTTAATGAGTTTTAAATATTCACTTAGCTTTTAATTATTTTTAAATGCTCTTTAATTTTTTCCTAACAATAAATTTCAATCAAAAACAATTTTATTTATTTATTTTATTTTGATTAAAGCACCCACAAAATTAAATAAATTATTTTTTAACAAAAATAAAAAAAAGGGTATATTTTTACCCGGACAAAATCGGGTATTAACAATGCGAATTTTACATATGAATTTATTACGTACGAATTTTACATACAGATTTATTACATATGCATTTTATTACCTACAACTCCAAATCTGTATGTAATTACATACAGATCCAAATCTGTATGTATTTATCTATTGATTTTACATACGAATTTATTACATACAAATTTATTACATATGGATTTTACATACGGATTCAAATCCGTATGTAAATTACCTATGGATTTTTCATAAATAATAATAATGACTATATGATCTCAAAGTTGATGTTGGTGTAGTAGTTATGAGTTGTGTATGTGTGTTGAAGGAACTAGGCTCGAATCCTTCTCTCAACACTTTAGGATTAATAATAATGTAAGTATTATTAATAATAAAAGTATAATAATAATTCTAATAATAGTAAATAATATATTATAATTAAAAAAATATAATAATAATAATCATAATAATAAATAATTTTAAAAAAATATATATTTTGTACTTACATACAGATTTTTTTTGTATAAGGGAATGGTTAATATTACCAATTTTATTAAAGAGACCCTTCATGCAAATGATATATGTTTTTCTTTCCCCTTAACCAACCTCTTCTTATCTTCTAGTATCATATCCTGCTATAAATATTTCTTCCTATGATTTACCTTACTTATACGCCTAAGTGTGTGAATGGTATGTTTACAATACTACAATTCAAAATCTTTGAAAACCTATCAACCATCCTGTGTTGTACACCAATGCTTCCTAGCTTACTCTTATGGAAATTATCTTTACGTCCAGATGTTAGTTCAAAACATTTATTTGTATGATGATTTCTTTTGGCAAGTATACCAAGTCAATAAGTAATATAGAGAAATAAGTACAAGTGTCGAATCCACAGGGAATGTTATTAGTTGAGCTTCAGCTAGTGTAATAGCTTAAGCAAAAAGCGTTTAGGGATTTAATGTAGAACAGTTTGCACATAACTACCGGGTTTGTAAAACGAAACAATAAACAAAGTATAAATGCAATAATGAGGGACTATCTTGGGATTGAACTCATTAACTCAACTCTTTGTATTCTTAACTATAAAATGTTAATAGCATATGATTATTCATTGACCCAGCACAAATAAAATTCATTCAACCCGATTCCTTGTGTATTGAAATTCGTAGGTTCTCTTGCATGATACTGTTTTCCCAACATTCATGGACTTTTAACCCACATTAAGTTCAGCTGCTTAATACAACCATTACAATGTAACCCATTCCTGGTGTTGCACGGTAATGGGTATTTTCAATGCTTTCCAAATCCCAAAATTACTTTCCAGTTAATCTTAAGATTTTCAGTTCCAGAAACCATAGCGCATATGATTCAAGCATTAGGCATACAAAGAGAATAAACAGCAAGAATACAAATAGTGTGAGAAAATTACATTCAATCCCAAAATAGATGAACTTAGCTACTCATGATAGCCATGCATACAAGGAAATTTATTCTGCAGGTCACTGTTGATCACTGTAGCCGCCAACTCCCTTCCCAAGAAAGATTCTTTCCTTTTTTATACCTCTTACCAAAATTAGAGTATTGTGACAGCAGGTCTTTAGTGAATTCTAGCTCAGTCCAGAATTGATGCTTAAGCACTCTATCACTAATAGTTCCCTTTCTTCTTTTGTGTACTTTCTTCAAGGCTTCAGTGTGTCTTTCCGTTCCAACTTCATCTTCTTCTCTGATGCTTCTCAAATCTTCTTGAATTTCTTTTTCACTACTAGAAAATTGCTAAATAGTGACTAAAATTAGTGACCGAAAAAATCGATCACTATCGGTGACCGAATTAGTGACCGAAAAAATTGGTCACTCTTAGTGACCGAAAAAATCAGTCACCGATTCGGTCGCAGAATCGGCCACAGATTCGGTCACAGAATCAGTCACAGAATCGATCACAGATTCGGTCACAAAATCTATCACAGATTCAGTCACAAATTCGGTCACAGAATCAGTCACATAAATCGGTCACATATTCGGTCACACAATCGATCATTATACATCAATAATAATTATAATAATAATAATATTATTATTATTATTATTATTATAACAATTATAATAGTAATAATTATTATTATTATTAATAAAATTAATTATTATTGTTGTTGTTATTATTATAATATCAATAATAATAATAATAATAATAATATTATAATAATGATTATAATAATATCAATAATAATAATATAATAAGAATAAGAATAAGAATAATATCAATAATAATAATAGTAATAATAATTATTATTACTATTATTATTATTATTATTATAACAATTATAATGATAAGAAAAGTAGTTATAAATATAATATTAATAATAATGGTAATTGTAATTGTAATAATAATAATCGTAACATGACAAAAAAGTTACTTTGGTTTGATGGTTATAGACTTTCTCAAGCTGCTGACGGGTCAAGTCCTCCTTGGTGAACTTTAGCCAAAATCTCATTGAAATGATTAATGATGGGTAATAAAAATAATAAAATTATAAGCAAAAATAGTATAGTATACATAATAATTTGAATAATGGATGTTAAAATAATATTTTTTTATAATAAAAATAATATTCGGTAATTTTTAAAATATTTTTAAAATCGATCACATAATCGGTTACAAAATCATCACTATACATCAGCATCTAGTAATATAGCGACTGATGCGTTTGGTCACTAATTCAGTCACTATTTTAATCAGTGATCGATTTTGGTCATTTAGTGACCGGTTTTTTGGTCACTATCAGTAATTTTTCTAGTAGTGTCTTTAGATCTGGGAGTGACAATACATGCTTCCATTAATTGTAAGACAATATATGAACATTAAATACTTATTCTCAATAGTAAAGACATCAAACCACTTGAAAATGTAATTGAGAACACTAAAATACACTGTACTTTTTCTTCACCTTCTTTCTCAATTTTGGTTCCACTTTGATTGGAAATTATATACATAATCTTGCAAACTCAAGTTGTTCCCAATCCTTTATTGCTTTTTCAATTGAAATTATGATGTCAATGGGTGAAATTACTCTCTTAAAACAATCATCTATTACTCTTTTCAATAGAAATTATGATGTCAATCAAACAAACTACTTTCTCAAAACAATCCCAACCTTAAGAGAGATATTAGAATCCCCTTGCACTTGACCCAAGTCCTTTTATTCTCTACCGGTGTGATTCATCCATGTTGTGATTGATTCAAATATTGTTGATATTCACTCATGATTTTCCTTGATAACCTTCTCAACACTAATCTCCCCTTTTGTTGTTAGTAGCATAATATTATTGTCATGTATCTAATCCGTATAAAGTTCAGTCCATTGAGTATAAAGCTTTTAGTAATATCTTCAATGTTGGTCATATCATGAACCCTTCTAATGTAGCTGTTTTGAAGCCATTTCTTCTCTTCCTCCTGCACATTTTTCTCCATCTCATCCTATTTGTTCGAGTTATAATAATTTGTCCATCCTCTCTTCACCACTTGGGTGTACGTTTGACTGTTTTTTTTCTTCCATACTTTGTTGTCTGTTAGTTGCTTCTTGTTTGTGGTTCCTTCCATCCTTGTTGCATTAACACTTACTTTGGCTTATTCACGTAAATCTTCATGTTCCCTGATCCAAATATTTTCCAGCTGCTTTTGAAAAACATTTGGATTCGATATTTCATAGTATCGTATGAAACCAAACTTTTGTGCTCTTTGATTTAATCTCCCAATATGAAAACATCTTGAACCATCTGCATCTCTCAAAGATTCATCACATTTCAACTCTTCAAAATTAGATAGAAAATGAAAAAAAAAAAGTTTATATATCTACTTTGTGAACTTACTAATGAAAATAATGTTAATGCTAATTTAGTGGTATTCATCATTTCCTTCCTTAGATTGACCCAAAATGCGAAGTCAGCTTCTTTCTCATTTTCTATTTTCGGATCATACACAAACGCTATCAAGGTAAAACAATTTTATTAGGTAATCAATTAGTGTGGCAAGTTGTTTAAATTGGATTCAACTCACTAGTTTTACTACTACGAATTAATCTACTTATTTACTACTACGAATTAATCTACTTATTGGTATGTTATTTCAAACATCAATTCAAAATTTGTCAAAACAATCTAAATTTTATGAGAACCGAAAAAATTAGTATTTTTTAATTTTATTTCAAATACTTTTAACAAATGAAAACAAACAAATAAATAAAAGTGTGCATAAATTATATTACATAAATTTGTTATTTTTAATTTTAAATGTAATTTTTTTATTATTTATACAATTTATTTATTTTATCAAAATTTAAACTTAAATATTAAGATATATTTAATTTTAGACTTTTATATGTATATTTTGAATATTAAGTATCTATAACTGTACAAAAAAAATTAAGTATCTGCGAAATAATGTTTTATTTTAGTTTTAATGTTATAATCTTATGACATTATGTTAATTTAGTATTACTGTATTATTATTATTATTATTATACAATTACGGGTCAATCATACTTCAAATTATTAAATATAATTTTTGAAACAACTAGTCCAATTTCAAAAACATATTTGTGGTTGATATTTATAGTGCCCCGTGCTACGAATTTGAAAGCACCAATGAAATTCATCAAAGATATTGAAGATTAACCAATTTAAATAAAGTAAATAAGCATCATTTCATATTTTTCATTGTGTGGTAAATATAATTAATGTATGGTCTTGCAAACCAAAAGCTGGAATAGCTCGCTCAGTTGGTTAGAGCGTGTGGCTGTTAACCACAAGGTCGGAGGTTCAAGCCCTCCTTCTAGCGTTTTATATTTTAATTTCCCATTCTTTTTTAATTGTGTTATTATGAAAAATAATTATAAATTTATTGATCAAATGCTTGAATATTAATCCAACAATTATTACATTAATCAATAAGTAGGCAAAACTAAAGATGGTGACTCAAAGAAATAGTTGAATTCATTGATGGCAAGTGGCAAAATCTGTTTCAAACATTTGAATTACCCTATCACCTTTCATTCATATCCCAACAATCAACCTTTCATTCATATCCCAACAATCAATTTGTGGCCGAGAAACCCTACTTGTGGATTGGCCTTTCAAGGCCTACATTATTTCCAATATGTGTGCATCTCAATTTTCATGCTTTTTCTTTACAAAGGAACAAAAATGTCCATGTAGCTTAGCTCATTACCTCTAATTTTCTTACATACCCTTATCATAGACTAATACTAAATTTCAAAATTTATCAGTTAGTATGTTAAAGTCCACTATTTATCAGTTAGGTTATAAAAGAATATTATCAATAAAATTTATAAAACATTGTCATTCATAAATATGATTTTTAAATACTATAATAGAATAACACTCCTTAAATATAGTATTGGGTCATATATGTTAGCCATTAATGCAACAGCCTCTTTCATTTCTCCAATTTTGTAATATTTTTATATAATATATTTATTATTATTATTATTATTATTATTATTATTATTATTATTATTATTATTATTATTATTATTATTATTATTATTTTGAAAAATCTAAAGGTGGGTCCCTCGATGTGGCGCCAAGCGAAAAACCGATTGAGAGCAGTGAGTGGGATTGGGATAACAAGGCATCGAACGAGTTCATCTTCACAAACACACTCTGTATCTCTCTGTGTGCAAAAATGGCGATGGCAATGGCGCTTCGCAGGCTTTCATCTTCAATCGATAAGCCTCTGCGCCCTCTATGCAATGCCGGTTCCATCTACTTCAAGGTCCACTCTCTCTCCCTCTCTTCTTCTTCTTCTTCTTCCTCTTAATCGCTTCTCGTAAACTCAACCCTTGCTTTTGCAGTCGTCTTTGCCTGACGAAGCTGTCTACGACAAGGAGCGACCCGGAGTTACAGTGAGTCCATCTTTATGATATAATCGATTTCACTTTCTAAAAGTATCCATTTTCATGATTTCATGAAGAAAAAATTGCGACTTTGTAGTGGCCCAAGCAGTTGAATGCTCCACTGGAGGCTGTTGATCCTGAGATTGCTAATATCATTGAGCTTGAGAAAGCTAGGCAATGGAAGGTATACATATATTTATTTTATGGTCATGCGTCGTTAATTTATAATTGAAACTCTTTTATATAGTGATGTATAGTGTATATTTTGACTTTTTTATTTTTTATTTTTGGGTGAACTGTGAAGGGGTTGGAACTGATACCGTCAGAAAATTTCACTTCTGTGTCTGTTATGCAAGCGGTTGGGTCTGTGATGACCAACAAATACAGTGAGGGGTATCCTGGTGCAAGATATTATGGTGGAAATGAGTATGTCTCTCTCTCAACTTTTGCATCTGCATAATTTCATAATCAGGCTCCTCTCAAGTCACTAACTAGAGAGTAAACCAAGAAATTTCAGTTCGGGACAAAATCAATAATTTATATTTAGTGCACATGCACAATAGAGAAGAGTGTTAGCAAACAACTATACATTCTCATTAAAATTTATAAGTGAAACTGAGTATAATCCATAATTTTTATGATTTCTAATAAATTCCAATTAATTGTGTATAATCTTTTAAAAAGTATTTTTCTTTGCACTGTTTTTTTTTTTTCCTTACAACCTTATTATTGATATATATTACCATTAATTTCCTTAATGACTTATTTTTATTGAAAAATCTGAATGAACTGACTTTTTATGTAGGGGGATTTCTGTTTCTAACCATTTTTTCTTTATTCACGTTACTCAAATTTTAAAACTTTCATCATGAGACCAGTGCCACTATGAGAAATGACTTGTCCATATACAAATTATGATTTTTTTTAGAAGATCAACAGCTAATTTTCTTATCAGGAGTATTACTTATTTTATGTTTACTTGTTTTGAAAGAATCAGACCCAGCTTGATAACTCATCATGAGCACAATGATGTATATATAGTTGTTGGCAATTGGGATTTTATTCTATACCGAATGCAAATTCGAAAACTTGTGGATCTTTCCTTTCAGGTATATTGACATGGCTGAAACACTGTGCCAGAAGCGTGCCCTTGAAGCGTTTAGATTAGATCCCGCTAAATGGGGAGGTAAACACACAAAGACGACCAAAAGATAGCCGCACAACCTGTGTTCTATTTTTTTGGGCTTTAGCAGAATGAACTATTTTTCTTTTCTTGTTAGTAGCATGCAAGGGAATGTGTCTATTAGTTGCAATTGTTATTGTTTTCGAGCCATGGTAATACTTTTTCTACGGAGCTCTGAACTGTTTTATACATGCTAAGGTTGAATTCAAACTAGGTTTCTAGAGGTTGCAGTCTGAAATGAGCTTTGCTGGTTAAATTTCGAAATGATCACCCAGGAGCTTTCTTGATGCTCAATCAATTCATAGAAAGTATTAGCTGTTTGCTTAAGTCTTCTGATATGTGATTGAACCCATTTAAATTGCAGTGAACGTGCAGCCTCTGTCTGGATCTCCCGCAAATTTTCATGTTTACACTGCATTGCTAAAACCCCATGAGAGAATCATGGCACTCGATCTCCCTCATGGAGGCCATCTTTCTCATGGATATCAGGTACTTTGAAGTTTGAACCTCTACCATCTTTTCATCATAATTTATTAACTAGCCATACATATATAACATTATTGACTTTTTCTTTTTTTAAAACTTACACTTTTTTTAAATATTAATCTTTTTTTTATTTTTATTCGAGTCAATGCGTAAACTGTTAACTTGTGGCAACCTTGTAAGAATCAAATTATATTGTTTACGTTTTCCAGACAATCTCTCTTAATTATTTTTAAATTCATGCTAGAAGTTCTCTCAAATCTCAATTCAGTTAGAGTCTTCATTTACAACTAATATTGTTGCTACTACTATGCAGACTGATACCAAAAAGATATCTGCAGTCTCCATTTTTTTTGAGACAATGCCATATAGATTGAACGAAAGTACAGGATACATTGACTATGACCAGGTATCGTTGCAGGGTATATTTTGTCATGGGGGATACTGTTGGCTACATTTCATAGATATATTTGTGTTACCTTTTATGCCATCTAAAGGATATTTTTTTATGTGAAAATCTTGAAATTCAGTTGGAGAAAACGGCTATACTCTACAGGCCAAAATTAATTGTTGCTGGAGCCAGTGCTTATGCACGCCTGTATGATTACGCACGTGTGCGCAAGGTAACATGCAAGCACGAGTATAGAGTGCCTAAAGATTTTATAAATAGATTGTATGCTATAATGTTTTATTTTTATCTTTTACTTGAAAAGATTGTACGGAAGTCCCAACCTTAAATTCTTGAAACATGTTACAGGTTTGCGATAAACAGAAAGCTATATTATTGGCAGATATGGCACACATCAGTGGATTGGTTGCAGCTGGAGTTATCCCATCACCTTTTGATTATGCAGATATAGTTACTACCACAACTCACAAGTCACTTCGGGGACCAAGAGGAGCCATGATATTCTTCAGGAAAGGGGTTAAAGAAATTAACAAACAAGGAAAAGAGGTAAATTCCTAGGCAAATTTAATTTGACATTTTTTTTATTTTTATTTCTATACTCTTAAATTTCAGTTTCATCCATAGGATAGCTTGTATTGTTTCCAACTTGAACTGATGTAAATTCATAACAGTAATTCTTTTTTTCATTTGAAGGTACTCTACGACTATGAGGACAAAATCAACCAAGCTGTTTTCCCTGGACTGCAAGGTGGCCCTCACAACCACACTATTACTGGTTTAGCTGTTGCATTGAAGCAGGTAAATAAGTCGAGAACATCGCATTTTTACTCTTACCAGTAGAGTGACAGACTGAGATGGAAGGGCGGTGTCACTGTCTGTTTTTCTTCATATTTTCGTGTCCACTTACAGTTACCAATGAAAATTTTATAGTAAGATTTTCTCGTTACTTTATGCAATCCACAGAAACTACAACATATGCCAAATGGGTGGGGTGAATAAGTCATAAAATGGACATTAGTTTGTAGCTTTCAAAGTGTAGCCAAAAATGGTTCCCCACGCAACGACTTGGAAAGCTGATTCTCTGGAGCCATAACTTCTTTTTAACTTACTAAAATAATTGACATTGTGGGATATTAGTATGTGTTCTGCATATGTTTATCTAATGATCGTGTATATCTCTTTCTCTTTGTGGTTGCGAATGCAGGCTACAACTCCAGAATATAGAGCATATCAAGAGCAAGTTCTCAGCAACAGCTCAAAATTTGCACAGGTACCTTCTCAAAAAGAGATCCTCCTTTTCTTTCTTATTTTGGATCTTAATCCGCAAAGTGGTTACTGATTGCCTTTTCATATCCAAGAAATTCACCTGTACATAAAACTGAAATAATAATGTGTTTCAGGCTCTGAGTGAGAGGGGCTATGAGCTTGTTTCTGGTGGAACTGATAATCATCTAGTTTTAGTGAATCTGAAAAATAAGGTAATGGTAATCTGCTTTGGCATTTCTTCTAAGCTTCATTGACTCCGAACGAGAAATAGTCACTTCTACTGCTCGTTGATTGTGCAATAGTCATAAAACTGACCTCAGTTATGAGTATACTTCTTATATTTGTGGTTTCATTATGGAGAAATTTGGTAAAATATGCAGTAATTTATTTGAATATTACGGGTCAGTAAAATAGACAATTTTTTTTAAATGTGCAGGGTATCGATGGGTCCAGAGTTGAGAAGGTGTTGGAAGCAGTTCATATTGCAGCTAATAAAAACACTGTTCCTGGAGATGTGTCTGCTATGGTTCCTGGTGGCATCAGAATGGGTACAGCTCTATATTTTTTGTATTGCAATTTTCATGTCTTCAGTCACTTAAAGGATCTCTTTTGTGGAATTCAGGAACCCCTGCTCTTACTTCCAGAGGATTTGTTGAGGAGGATTTTGTTAAGGTAGCAGAGTTTTTTGATGCAGCTGTAAAGTTGGCTGTGAAGGTCAAAGGAGAGAGCCAAGGTTCTTAGATCTTCATTATGCTTCCTTAATATGCGTTTGTTTCTTTATCTGGGCACGGCTGAAATAAAGCTTTTTAAGCTCATTCTGTTGGCTTGTTAGGTGCATACTAAGGTAATATGTGTTTGCTGAACTTTTCTAATCAGGAACGAAACTGAAGGACTTCTTGGCCACAATTCAGTCATCTTCTGCCATTCAATCAGAGATAGCAAAACTCCGCCATGATGTTGAGGAATATGCAAAACAATTTCCAACCATTGGTTTTGATAAAGCAACCATGAAGTACAAGAATTGAGAGAGGAAAATTTTCCATTAGGTATGTTTTTCTTTACTCATTTTCTCATTAGTTTATTGTTTTCGTTTATTTGTTATAAAGTCATATGGGTGGTGAATCACTGTTCATTTTCTACAACCATATTACAATTATATATATTATTTTAGTATTATATAATATTTTATTAAAGCAGAGGTAGTTGGAGACAACTGAAAGGTGGTGTACTACGGACTTTCTTCTTGTCTCATTCAAATAACTTTTGTACTTACATTTCATTTCATATTGCCCACTCAAAGCTACAATTTATAGGAAAAGAAAAACAATGTGATGCCAATATAAATTTAAAAACTGATATAAATGAGCGAGTTTTTTACTTATTTGTATTCTCTGGGACAGGAAAGTTTCTATTATTTGACATTTCTAGCATTTAATTTTCTCATCTAGGACATTCATAGTCTAATGTTCTCTAACAGATATTAGTTTGCATTGTGACAGGTCATTCAATGGTCTTACTGGAAAAGCAATTCGACATGATCAGTTTTCCTGATTCATGGTAGTAGAGGACGACAACATATGCTTTGAGAAAATGACAAAAGCCTTTGTATGTATGAATCTAGAAATCTTGATCACTATCTTCTTGAAATGTATAGATACATATGTAATAAAGGCTTCAAGTATCAAATTTCCTGAACAGACGATTGTTGAACCTACCCCCTTTAATGGGATTACTACCGATCATAAGAAGTGATTGTATCTTCTAAAAAGTCAATTAGCCTCCTCCACTGCATAGAACCTTGCTGAATGCTGATGTTAATTCTTTTATCACTTTCATTATATTCCTTAAAATATGGAAGCAGATATGGCAGTTTCAATGTTTGAATACCTGTCTTCGGGAGCAGCAAATGTTAGCCATATTTGACAAAATGTAAACAAGAGTGAAAATAGAATTGATACATCCTAAAGAGAAGTAAACATACAAAGTGAAGGGGAGAAATAAACGAAAATTATTAGGGAATAGAAATGCAGGAATTGAAAGAGATGCTTGAAGTAGTAATGCTGAACTAGATTTTTTTATCACTTAAATTTTAAGATAAAAATCTTAGAAATACATACATAATTTAAAATTTGTCCTATAATATTTCTAAAACAATATTTTAAAAACCTTATTCCTCAGTATTATTATGATAAAAGTATTGTGCCTAGATTCTTCTCCCACCTGTAATATTCTTTTGTAGAAATTAGGAGGTGTTTACCTAAATAAAAATCCTTCACTTCAAAACATACCAATTCAAGCATTTTCTTTTTTTCTTTTCTAATATCTTCTTTTTTAGAGTCATGGGTATCTTTTGTTCATAATAGAGCTTTCGTGCCAATTCAGAAATCTTCACTACCATCTCATAAGTTCCGTTAAAAATTGATTTATTCGTATTTTTAGTCATTTTCAACGAGAAATAGTATAGCTTGACCAAGCATGATTTTATTTATTTATTTATTCAGATTTGAGATATAAAGTCATTCCAAATGTTATATTAAAGGTAAAGGAAAACACAAAACAAACTTGAAAAAACATCATTTTATTTTATTTTTTAATGTTTTCTTTGTTTGAGATTCATAGGTTGTGTTAAAGTCAGTTCTTTGTGAAGTGCAGGAAAACACAACGGGATTGATTCATTTTCAAAAGTTTTCTTTAAATCTTTTTTAAGTAAATTGGTTTGTGAAGTGACACAAAGAAACTAACTAAAAAGAACAGATGATGGTTTTTTAAATGCTTTCTTCAAAACATTTTCGCAAACTAAAATATTTTAAAATACAGTTGTTAGTTATTTTTTATTCTTTTTCTGAAAGTCCGTAATTTTTTTCTCTTACAAAATATGAAAAGTTGGGAACTTTATCATTGATTTTCTGAAAGCAAAATAAATAAACGATAGATATAATACTATACCAAAGAATAATATTCTTACATCTATGTGAAAACAATAACAAAATGTCTATTACTTTCAATATCTCTTAAATGAGTCATGTTAGTATATATCTAAAGAAGTTTGTCGTGAGTTACTCATAAACAAACAAATATATTATGAGTATTATGAATAATTTTATTGTATAATTATAAAAAGTAAATAAGCTCGAAAATTAGTTTAAGAATAATATGTCCTGCATTAGAGTAGATAATAATACTTCAAAGACCAATTGTTTGTTTTACATAAGATCCGACAAAATTTATAAAATCAAATATTCAATCTATGTCTGATAATTTCACTTATTTCTATTGTATCGTGATTTAACTAAACTTTTTTAATATTTAATTTGATATAAGAAGACGTAGGATGGTTCAAATATAGGTTATTTTTTATCATGTTTATATAACAACCATGAAATTTTGATATAGTTTTCCAAATACAAATCCATATATAGGATACGTGTTTAATAATATTATTAATCATGTTATTTTTTAGTTTTTGGTCTATCAAAGGACGTCACGTCTCAATATTAGTTTTTATTAAATAAAAATTTAGTTAATGAGGAGTAGATATTTATATTAGCAAAGAATTTATCTTTTAGAGATCTCAAGTGAATTCATAACTGTTTTAAATGAAGAAAGTTTCTCAAAACGTGAAGAATGATATCAAAATATCTAGTAAACAAGGATTGAGATGCAATATGATAAGAAAGTCTCTTAAAAATAAGTGGAAGACTTGTCATAAAAAAAAATGTTGATTTTCTTTCTTCTAAAAAACGTTAGTTTTTATATTTTCTTTCAAATAAGGCTTAATTTATAATGGTGGTTGAGAATTTATTTATAAGTTAAAGATTTCATGTAAATATCTTAAGGCCAAACCACAACATTTTCCTCAAAGGATTCTAAAAGATGTTAATATCATTGATATTATTGATGATGTCTCTTTGTATGCAAATTTTACCAATGTTACAATTTTGTTGATTTCATAATCCTTTATACTTAGTTGAGAGTATATAATATGTAAATATGAAACCTTACAACATAGCTCACATGGACCGAGTTAATTTGGGTACCAAAATTTGGATTGATCTAATACATCCATTGTAATTATTATATTTTTTACATTTTAGTAACTACCTAGCACATGAATTGTAATCGTTATATTCTTTCATTGGTGTAACTTCCAAGTGCATTCCTTCATGTATATTCATCTTAGTCATCTTAGAGGAATCATTAAATACAAGCATTGTTATAACTTCCAAGTGCATTCCATCATGTACATTCATCCTAGTCATCTTAGAAGTAATCATTACATTCATGTACATTGGTAACCACCAAGTGCATCTTCCTAATTTCAAGAGATTAGTTAGACATAAACATAGTTAAGTGTAGTTAACTCTTTTTATCTTTTGAGACTCCTTGTTTGATCAAATTTCATAGTTATAAATAAGAGTGGTCTCCATTGTAAAATATAAACAAGTTGAATGAATAAGTATTTCTTTGAGAAATTGTGAGAGTTCTTGAATTTTGTCTCTACTCTTTTTTTTTATTCTTATCTTAAGAAGTCTTCTCAAGTGGTTGATCCTCCTTCACTCATCCTTGAACATTTCTAATCTTGAAGGTGGCGTGTTCAATCATCTCCTTATTCCATTTTTACATCAATTCCTTTAGTTTCATGTTTTCATACTTACAAACCCATTGATTTCTCTCTTAGACACAAGCATGGCTTCCATGGCGTATTTCTTTGTGCCACTTTGAGTTCTCTCTTAAAAATATCATCTTCATCTCTTTTTTGGGTTGGTCTAGATCCTAAACTCCTCTAACAACTCATATCATTGAGACTTAAGGATCAAGCAACTTTTTACATCTATTAAGCATTCTCAAACCAATAGTCAAGCAGAAGCCACAAACCGAGTAATACTACAAGAAATAAAGAGAATGTTGCAGGCAATGAAGAAAGGATGGTTAGAAGAGGTCCCAAGAGTATTGTTATGGAACAAATGCCTTAATACTAGTAGAAATCACTAAAACCACCCTCCAAGTGACAAAATTCTTCCCTAAAACCTCAAAGAAAGGTTTTCGAACCAAGCTTGATGTAATAGATGAAGTCAAAGAGTGTGCTCAAATAAAAGGCAACACATTAAAGCAACGTGTGGAGGTGAAATACAAGAGCAAGGTTATTCATTAACAGTTCAAGATTTCATATCAAATGATGAGGAAGTCTCAATTGAACTTAATGGACAACAAGTTTGCTCCGAAATGGAATGAACCATATAAGATAAAGGAGGTACTCGACAATAGAGCTTACAAGTTCGAAACATTGGACCAGGGCTCATTCCTCGCACTTGGAACATGACAAGTTGAAAGTTTCATTTTAGTTAATGATGTAAAACATTACTTTTAGAGTGACAATATTTTTCTTTGAGTTTTTTTTTTTAAATTATTCTCAAGGGTTTTTAATGAGATCACATTTATCAATAAATATTTGTGTTTTCAATATTTTTTAAGTTTTCAACAAATAACAAACCACCTCAGTTGAGTATTGAGGTGAGGATCTCAACTTTGTTTTGAGATGAAGCTCACCTCAGCTAAGTATTGAGATGAGGATCTCGGCTGTGTTTTAAGATGAAGGTCACCTCGAGTGAGTATCGAGGCGAGGATCTTAGTCGTGTTTCAAGATGAAGGCCACCTCAGATGAGTATCGAGGTGAGCATCTCGGTTGTATTTTGAGATGAAGGTCACCTTGACTGAGTATCAAGGTGAAGATATTAGTTGAACATCAAGACAACAAACGATCTTAGTCGTAACCAGGTATCTATTTAAATAAATCTCAAAATTAGCTCTCTAAGTTCTTAAAATTTTTTTGAAAAAAAAAGTTTACAAGGTACATGACATTATATAAATTCCCTCCACAATGATTTTCAAGCTTCTCATAGAAACTAGTAGTTTATTATAGAACTTAGTTCAAGTGATTATACAAAGACACCACACTTTAATAGTATTATGTAATTTCAGGATTAAGTACGTCACCTTGATTATGGAAGCAATAATATATTCAATAAATAAGTATAAAAACACATTATACAAAGCCTTGCAACAAAGTCTTGCATCAAGCATATAATAAAGTCTTGAAAGTCATCTTCAACTTATTACATATTTTCATTCTACTAATTGTCCATCAACTACAACTTAAAAGGGTCTAGGATCGAAATATCCAAATCATGGTAAAAAATGTGAAGTTGGGCGATTACACGAGTGAAGCCGACCCAACCATTTTGTCTTTCAATGCATCTTCTTTCTTTTGCCACTCCTTCTCCTTGGCTACTATCTTTTTCTACAAATTTTCTTCATGTTATTTCCATATTTTTTCTTTGTCAACACACTCCTGGACGAGTTTTTCTCTCTCATCTTCAGGCTCGCCTTGCAGGTGAGCAACTTCCTTTTTATTTTCAGTTAAGAGATGAGATAAAGACGAACACGAACTTGAGCAATTTCTGCAACCTCAGTTTTTAGCTTGTTGACCTGGGCACGAAGTTGGTTGACTTTTGTGAGACCAACTTTGACACGATCAAGTTCACATTAGAGTTCTTGACAATGCTTTGCTTTTTTGTCCTCCACCCAAAAAAACTCCCCTTAAGCCTTTCTTTCAGACACGCATAACAAAGTTGCCATCTTACAAACCAAACCCTGCATATTTTCATGCAAGGAAGATAAAATTTCCTTATCCAAGGCAAGTGCCTCGTCCTCTAGTAAATTGAACGCTTGCTTGTGACCCGCGAAGTTGAATTGAGAATTCCTAAAACTTTGTATTTTTTCAACCAAAGGAGTTGGGTTTTATCCCACTTAAACACCCATCGATGGACATCGACCATCTGACCTCGACCCAGTTGATGGGGGTGGGTCCAATTTTCTACCACCTTACTTTTCTTCCTCACAAGTGGATGATCATAAATCGTAGTCTCAGTATCGTCTAAAGGACATTTACTCACTCTAACAACAACTTAGGTCTTGGTTAAGTCAAATTAAACCTTGGATGTTTTCCCTGCATCCCTAGTACTCTTTTCAGACTTTATTCCCTTCAAACGTCGAGCCAATTTGGTTAAGTCAAATTGAACCTTGGATGTTTTCCCTGCATCCCTAGTACTCTTTCCAGACTTTATTCCCTCAAACGTCGAGCCAATTATCTGTCGGAAGTGGTCATTTGCCGATCTACACAACAAATACATTCCATAATATAAACTAACACGAGAATTAAAGAGAAAGGGATATACCAACGTAAGTCTTTAGGTCCATAGCTCTGTACTCAAGCTTTAACAAAGTGCCGATGTCAAAAATGGTCCCTAACTTTTCTAAATCTATACAATTTTTATGTTGGGTTTCGTCAAGTTCTTCCAAGATCTGAGCACTTTGGATATGAGGGTTTGAGGACCATTACAAGGGGAATCCCTCAAGCATCGAAAGTTCACGAATGGAGGAGTGAACTTTAAATGCATTTTGAAATTTTTATATGAAGATTGGAAAAGGGTAAGAAGACATGTACCACTCACACCATTCAGTGAAACCTACATTTGACGGGAATATCTTCTACTCTAAAAAAAGTAAAACAACATATTCAGAGTGGAAACCATACTAAAATGGATACACAAAATGATAAACACCTTAATAAAAGTCCAACTATTGGGATGAAGCTGAGTTGGAGTGACATTCAGTATTGCTAAAACTTGCTTTTTGAATAGGTCTAAGGGCAATCTAAGTCCTACCTTTGAGAATATAGTAACATAAAAGAAACAAAAAAAGTCCTTCAATGTCCCTAGTATCATCCCTACAAACGAGTTCGTTCGACTCACATGGTTGGATTACAACATTTTCTTTATGGGTCTTATAAAAGGTCTAAGAATCTCTTAAAGCACTAACAATTTCAATTGAGGTATAACTAGGTGTTTCCTTTAATAATTTGGCTTTAGCCTAAGGATAAACAATTTCGTAAGTCATGAGTACAAATAAGTAGAAAATTCAAAATGTAGAGAAGCCTTAGAATTGGAGAGACATGATGAAGCTATGACCCTCTAGTAATCTAATTTGACAAGCGAACGACAAATAATTATCATAGAAGGGGAAAGATTGAACATACCTACGAGATACTTAAAGAGACACAAGAGTAACAGAGGAGGCTATGAAAAAGTTGGTGGCGTGTAGAATGCAAATGTAGTGGAAGAATAGGAAGTGAAGATGATTGAATGACATGATCTCAAAAGAAGCGTTGAGAAGGAAAGTGGCAGAGACGGTTAAGCAAGACCAATGGAATTTTGCCACGTGGAATGTTGACGAGTAGGTGTGACATTTGAAATTGCCTACTTTTGAATTTGCCTTTAAAAACTTCATGTTTGGTGCCAAGAAAACCTTTTTCGTATCTGGCTCAAAGTTAGAAGATTGTGAACGGTTCTATATCTAAAATAATTAAACACATGAAATATTATAGAAATGAAGGGTACTTTTAGGAATATTATTACTGTTGTTGTAGTCATTTTTTAAATGACTATGTTCTTTAACACTCAAGATGATATTTAACACTCAAGTTTGGATGATGTGTAACATTATTTTTAGAATAACAAACTCTTAAAATAATAAAATTTAATTATAGCTGTATTTGTTACCTTAATATTCTATTGTGATTATTAACATATTTATCAACAAACTATAATTTTGAACACACAAATTATAAATAAAAGGACAAGCGAGAGAATCAATCAATTTCTATTTAGGTTGGCTTAAAAATTTCGAACTAGAGCCAATATAAATCAAAATAACATAGATTTATCTTTTATTCTAAAAAATATCTAAAAATTAGATGTTTTATATTTAAATGTTTAATTATTGTTTAAACATTATATATTTATAATCTATTACAAAATACTTTTTTCTATTAACTTTACTATTTATTGTTAAAATTTTTATTTTATGAAAATATGTTGCATATATTTTTATACTTATTATCATTAACATTTAAATACTTAGGTACATTACTTTGACTATTAAAAATATTTAAAGAGGTTAATCAAATTTTTATTTACATTTTATTATTATTTTTTTCTGGTCTTTCATCTTAAATTTCTTTTTACACTTTATTTCACTTAGGCGTGAATATACATAAACACACTCCCATAATCTTAGTCTTATGTAATTAGGTATGGTGTTGAGTGGAGAAATATTTCGTTTTTTAATTTAGTGTTATCCACTATGTAAATATTTATCAAATTTGAAAATGAATTAGGTTAGAGTTAGAAATTACTGCTTTCGTTCACCTTTAGTCTCCACAGAGGGTGCATGTGTGACGTTTGTGGTTGTCTCTCATAATATTTTCTTTTTTATTTATTTAATCACTTTTTTAATTTACTTTTTAAAAATATAAAAAATACCAAATATGTCTTTTTACTAATATATATATTCAGATAGGATCGCATGTTTAATTTATCTGTTAAAATTACAAAAATTATAAATAAAAACGTTGAAAAATAATTCACAATTTCTAAGAGAAAAAATTCTAATGCAGAATTTTCTATGCATAGTTTATATTATAGACATATATTTTTTATAGGTAAATTTTATAATAATGGAAATGACTCGGATCTTTTGAAAGGAACACATATTTACGGATAATTACTAAATTTTGGTGAACAATAATATAAAATTTCCAATTAATATAGTTAGTGAAAAATATAAAATGTAGAGGGATAAATAGTATTGGGAAAAAGTAATAATTTATGATGATACTGGAGGTATAATTACAATTCTGTGTAGTGTTAGTTTTCGTTTCCAAACTGAATCAACCTCTGGTGCTCATTGCGCCCAAACCGTCTCATCAGTTCCATTACCCATCGTCTTGCATTCAAGCTCTCCAAGCTTGCCACCCGTAAGCTCGCCGTGATCAGCAAGGTGTCGACTGTCAAGGTCGTCACCACCCCATGGTCACAACCCAACTCCTCGTCAAATAGCCGCTAAGGTAACACTTGTGTCATTAGATTAAAACAGTTCATACACAAATTAGGGTTCCGTTTCTGATTTTGGTGTCTCCACATCAGTCAATTGCTTGCCATTGGTGCTTCTTCTGATCTGGAGTCACTTGCATTCTTGTTGTCTAATTTCTCTGTCACTGTGCCCACATTGTATAATATATGTGTAAAATTTGTATAACAGGTTAGGAATAAAAATTTTGTTTGTTCATATCATGCTGATTACCACTAGAATCCTGTACCACCATTTTTTTTAGTTCAAATGCTTCTTTATCGGCTTCAAAGTCACCGTGTTTTGAGTTTTGATTTAGTTGCGGACTTGACCTTCCAAAGTTGTTTAGTTACCAAGCTTGCCTTCACTTTTGACCCAAACAAACTAAAGATAGGGCCTGATATGTTGCTTTATAGTTTGACATTTTTTTTTTTCTCCTCGGCATTGATTTTTGTTATTTGTGTACTTTGCCTCTTCCTTTTGATAGCTTCATTTTTCTTTTGGTTGATAATGTTGTTATAATTCTGGCTGCAACATATGATCTTTTTTTATTAACATGGATTGATTCCACAGATAAGAAGTGTAGTTATCTTTCTTCAATATTATGGATTTCGTAAATGGAATAGTTATTTCGGTCAAAAGTAGTAAGAGAAGCAAAGCTTTGGGCTGGGTCATGGTTCAGCCCAGGGGAAAAAATGGGCAAAGATTAATATGTGCAATCCAAACTGTAGGAAAACTTTCTATAGTTTATCTCAGACTAAAGGTGGTTAGTGGTGTCATTCTCCTAATAGGATGACTTTAAACTCGGAAGTTTAGGATTGTTGTTAGGAGAGCCAAACCACAGAAGCTAGTCATTGCAGTAGGATAGCCCATAATGTCTTGGGATAGCCATAGTTGTCGATTTAGTGACCGAGAGTCTTTCCTTTGATAGATAGTTTGTGAAACTACTTGTTCCTTGTGCTATTATGTTATTTGAAATTTTCTGTTTTTGAAATAAAATAATGTTGATTTTCTTGGTTCAAGCCATGAAAAGTATACATATTGCTGTGTAATATTCTTTTTTTGTAAAAATGGCAGCTGCTATTATGACGTGATTTAGACTTGAGCATGGGCAGTGTTGATACTTTGATGAAACAAAATCAAAGAAGGGTATTAATTATCAAAGATGTGAAATTTGCACCTTGTGTTAGACCTAGTAATGCATTTAAAGTAAAATACCATGCCTGATGTCAATAGGGTGTAACATGTAATTTTACTAATGAGTTTTTGTTTTATAATTTCAATGTAAGGCCCTTCATCTCTATTTGTTACCCTATTTATAACAAACATGACTCTACGTCTTTGTAGTTTATAAGTTGTGGGAAAGAAGCAGCAAATTCCATCCAAAGCCCAGTTGACAGTTGCATTGTTCTTGAGAGAGAAGATGCTGCCAAGGGCATTATTGGCCAGATTCATTCAACAATCCTCCACTGTTTCTCCTTTCCAATTCAATCAACAGGCATATTATTGTGTTTTGCTACACTAGTGTCCTGTTTCAAAATCGATGCTTATCTCAAAGGTTTGGAAATTTTGCAGAGAGCATTGCATAGCAGGAATAAGAAAGCATTGGAGTTAATTGCTAAAGGCTGGAATGCTTTGAAGGAGGTTGATAGAGTAATAGATTATTGCGAGCTCAATGATAAGCGCCTCATTCCTCTTCTCAGGGTAATGAGTGTTTTAACAACCTATAGCTTTTGCTTCCTTATTTGAGATTTCATACTGAGAAACGAATAAGTTACTTATTTGAGGTACAATGTTAGACAGCTAAGGAGAATTTTGAGCTTGCTTTGGAAGCTGATAACACCAATACCCATGCCAGGTATTGGTTGTCCAGATTGCATATGAAGTACCATGTTCCAGGAGCTAATAAAGCTGTGTAAGTGAATTCTTTCTCCTCATCTTGTATTTCTCTTCCTGCTCTTGATATACTCCATTATGTGCAGAATTCCTATGCCACACAATTTTATTTCTATTATTTATTTTAAATTAATAAGGATGGAGCCCGTGATTCCCTAGAAAATTGTTCAAGTCAGGCTACTTTTCAATGTGAACTTAGCTGAGTAGCAATCCACAAGGGCCAAGTAAACATTAGAGTTGGAAAGGAACAGCTAAATACATTATAAATCTCATTTTTCGTAGTATAATGAAACAGGTTTTGAGAAATTCTCTATTGATTTTTCCTTTTTGTCATCAATGATGAATGACCTCTGTCACTTTTGAGGTTTTATTATTTAATGTCTTTTTTTTTTATCAATTTTTAAACATCTGTTGACTGTGTATTGTACCTATCCACTGACCAGTGGTGTTTATTTTGAGTTGTTTTGTGCTTGATTGTTTTATTGAAGACACAAAAAATACTCCCAATTCTACCTACCACAAATTCATAATCTGATTTTCCCTTTCCCCCACGCAAACAGAGGGGCAGCATTATTGGTAGAAGCAGCGGAAATGGGTGATCCTGATGCACAGTATGCTTTGGGTTGTCATTTAAGAGTTGAGGTGAGGGAACTCTTAACGCTTATATTGTGATGAAATCAATAAAGTATATATGTATGTGTATATATATATATATACACACACGCACATGTATTATGTATGTACGTATATATATACACATGTATTATGTATGTATGTATATATATATATATATGTATTATGTATTATGTATGTATGTATATATGTTTTGCAAACTTTGCTAACTTTGCGTTTATGATTATAATCATTTGTTGATGCTTCCTTGAATCACTTAATGACTGTCATTTCTATTTGCTGAGTTAAGATTTGGATTTTGTTTTTTGTGATTAATAAATAAGATATATTAGCTTGGGGAGAGTGATAATAGGCTAAAGTGCAGAAAAAATGGCCTGACGGCAATATAATGCAATCATAATGGTGAATTACTATCGGTTTCTTGTTTCTTTTCTTTTCTGGTTATGAAGCACCACTTTAATTTGCTTCACAGATCTGATATTGATACATGAGACAAAATTCTTAATGAACCAAAAATAGAAATTGTCCTCTCTCTGGATAATTTCTAGAAAGGAATGTGATCGATACTATTCCTATTTGTTTTTAATAATATTCAAGAAGTATTTCTCAATTTGAATCTACAAAAAGTGAAATTATATATTAATGTTTTATTAATTTTTATACATATCTATATATTTACTCATCTTATATATATAGTATTCTATATATTTGTAGAATAATTGTAACCCCATATCAAATACATCATATACATATATAGTCTCTATTTGTCATATATATATATATATATATGTATGTATGTATATTTGTTTATATATGTATTATATATGCATAGTTTGTTTTGTGTGGTTCTGTTAAATTTCTACGAAGTACAGTCAGAAATTTCTACCATATATTCTTATTCACTCTCGAATGAGTTTTTCCATATTTACATTATTGGATACGTTGGGAAGTACGAAGATCCAGAGAATTCTTTAGTTTTTTTTTTTTTTTTTTTATAAAATATTTTTTTAAATTTTTTTTTTTTTTTTTTTTTGAAAAAAAATTGAGATATTTGAAATCTAAAATTTCAACAAAATTCCATTGTTTACTATTTTGTTTTATTTTTTCAGCA
>Ga0209700_104982_pt1 | contig 23109 bp, 7 predicted proteins | sample SiratroredBW_FD_187528 | JGI IMG/M metagenome (GOLD analysis project Ga0209700, IMG submission 187528) | Root nodule microbial communities of legume samples collected from California, USA - Siratro red BW (SPAdes) (version 2) | ecosystem: Host-associated > Plants > Roots > Nodule | place: USA... | reverse complement strand
GTATGATATACACTTTTAATATATAATAATATTAATAATAATAATGAGTTATAACAATAATAATAATAGTAATAGTAACAACAATAATAAGTGATAATGATAATAGTAATAATAAATAGTAATAATATGTAATAACAATAATAATAATAGTAATAATAATAAGTAATAATAATAATATTAATAATAACTTTTTTTTTCAATTTTTTTTTTGAGGATGTTACAACATCTCCTTAGCACTGACTACGACATGCACCTTTGACTTTCTTCATCGGATAAAGCACACATTATAAGGTGCCTAGCTTTAACATTATTTTAACATTATAAGGAAGCAGTTTTCTTGATTTATCAATCAATGTAGGTATGCCATTTTAATAATATTAATTAACTCCATATTGTTATATTGGATGAAGCCAATCATCCTCATCTTCCAAAGCTCATAACTTTGGCCCTTGAACAAAGGTGGTTGACTCATGTGTAGTTTGTCTCCTTTCATTGAGTTTCTGTAGGATCGTGACTAAAGTCCTGTGAAGAACTAACTCCTGAGGTTAGCTCTGACACCAATTGTAGGAACAACTGGCTCGAGAAGGGAGGTTGAATGGAGCCTGAATTCAATTCCATATAAATAGAAATCACTAAGCAAGATTGTCCAAGGCTATAATATATAAGCACAGATGAAGCAGTTTTATGTTGGTTCACCCTAATCTCTTGGGCTATGTCTAGTTCTCCCTTGAACAAACCGTTCAAGAGGTTCTACTATATCATAAATGGTTACAACGAGTGTGCAAACCTCTCCAGGTTATTCGAGTACACAAACCTCTCTAGGTTATTCGAGTACACAAATCTCTCAAGGTTATACCAGTCTCAATTTCTCTCTGAGATCAAGACTACTCAAGATTTAAAGAAACACTCTTAAAAGAGAGAACAATGAAAGAGCTCACAAAGGTTTACTTCACAACGGTGAAGAATTACACAATGATTTCACACAACCCAAAAATCTAAATGCTCCTAATAACAGATTGACAATAGACACTCAGTAGATACTCAAATTCTTCAATATATTGAATGATGTATCTCTTTCTTTGCTTCTTGTTCTTTAACTTGAAATTGATCTTCTATATGTAGCTTTTTAGAAACTAACAGTTAGGATGCTTGAACAGAACAATCTCGACTTTGTGATGTGTAGAGCTCAAACTGAAAATATTTATCTATTTTTTATATTGCATTAAACTTGATTAATTCTGTATCGAAAATAAGTAATAACATAGAGAGATTATAGTTGAGATATTCATCAATAATTTGAATAATTAACAAATTTGAACGTTATAAAATCAATTAATCACATTTAAATACGCCATAATAATTTGAATAATCTCTATTATGAACAAATTTGAACGTTAAAGCATTAAACCACAATATAATATAAAATCAATTAATCATATCAATAGCATAAAAGCATAAAAGTAAATAGCATAAAACTAAATAGTAAGAAAACTTATCTATTCTTGGAACATGTGTTTGCTGATATAATAATAATCTTAAATGTACAATGTATATAAATCATTAAATATAAATATATACTTTAGTTTTATTTTCATCAAAACTTTACTATTTACTAGGTAATTTGATCATCTAAAAGAATTTTAGACCGTTTAATATTTAACAAGTTCGTTAAGCACATAAAAGAATTGATTATGAAAAGACGACGACATAACTTCTTAACACATATATGCTTGCACATTCTTTCAAAGCTTCAAAGTTATTAGATAAATTGTCTTTTAAATGACTTAGTAGAAGAGAGTTTTTTTTTGTAAATTCTTTATTTATATGAATTTATCTCTTAAAAGAGGTCGTAGTAATTTTTTAGTTATAAAGAAAAAAAAAATACGTGTAGAGTTAACCACCTTAATATCAATTTATAACTCGAATCCAATATTACACTTACAAGATATTTATCCTTTCTTTAAAGAACATTCTCACCACTTTTAAAGTAAGTCATAACACACAAGACTTATCCTTTGAGTTCTATATGTTCATTGTAGTGTATTCAACATCTATAGTATTCTTGACCCTAACAAGGACTTTCAACTTAAATTTATAAATTTTTGCCTCTTTACTTTGAGGATGAAGAGAAGACTTTAATTTAGAAAAATTATTTTGAAAATTTCGAAAGAGAAAGTGTAAGTTAAGAAAAGATGTAGGGCATTCAAAATTTTAATTATTCAAAGGTGAGATGAGACAGTGTCCCTGATCTGAGGTTGGAAGTGATTAAACATGAGATTGAGGCAATGGTGATATTAGAATGGTTGTTGAAGTTGAAAGTGTGATGAGAGATGCAGAGGAAAGGGAGAAGGATCCCCGTGCGAGGCACGCCCGGGCCATAAGATCAGAGACCAAAGACCGTGCAGTGTGGAACAATCTCATAACCCACTATTCCAAATCCAACCTCTCTTCCTATGCCCTCTCCCTCTTCCACCGTCTCCCTTATCCTCCCAACGTTGTCTCATGGACCGCCCTCATCTCCGCCCACTCCAACACCCTCCTCTCCCTCCGCCACTTCCTCGCCATGCTCCGCTACCCTACTCTCCCCAACCATCGCACCCTCGCCTCCCTCTTTCAGTCCTCTGCCGCCCTCTCCTCCCTCTCCTTCGCCCTCTCACTCCACTGTCTTGCCCTCAAACTAGCCCTCGCCCGCCACCCCTTCACCGCCTCCTCCCTCCTCTCCCTCTACGCCAAGTTCCGCATGCCCCTCAATGCCCGCAAAGTCTTCGACGAAATTCCCCACCCGGACAATGTCTGTTTTTCCGCCTTGGTCGTTGCCCTAGCTCAGAATTCCCGCTCTCTCGACGCTTTATCTGCCTTTACAGACATGACACGTCGGGGTTTGGCGTCCACTGTTCACAGCGTTTCCGGGGGTTTACGCGCTGCGGGTCAGCTTGCTGCGTTGGAGCAGTGTAAAATGATGCATGCGCACGTGATTATTGTGGGGTTTGATACCAATGTGGTGGTGGGTAGTGCTCTCGTTAATGGGTATGGCAAAGCAGGTGTTGTTCAGGATGCCAGGAGGGTTTTTGAGGATAATTTGTCTGAGATGAATATTGTGGTGTGGAATGCAATGATGGCTGCTTATGCACAGCAAGGGGATTATGAGACTGCTTCTGAACTGTTTGAGTCTATGGAAGGTCGTGGACTTGTGCCTGATGAGTATAGCTTTTTAGCAATCCTGACTGCTTTGTGTAATGCTGGGATGTTTCGGCACATTGATAAGTGGTTTAAGAGGATGATTGTGGATTATGGTTTGGAGCCCAGTTTGGAGCATTGCACATGTTTGGTGGGTGCAATGGCGCGTACGGGAGAATTTGAACGTGCTGAGAGGGTTGTACGGAATATGCCGTTTGAACCTGATGCTGCAGTTTGGCGAGCTCTGCTATCGGCTTGTGCGTATTTTGGTGAGGCTGACAGAGCTTCATATATGGCAAAGAGGGTGTTGGAGCTAGAGCCGCATGATGATTTTGCTTATGTTGTTGTTTCTAACTTGTTATCAAGTGTGGGGAGGTGGGACGATGTTGCAGAATTGAGGAAGATGATAAAGGATAGGAGGGTGAAGAAAAAAGTAGGGAGGAGTTGGATTGAGGTGCAGGGAGAAGTTCATGTGTTTGTGGCGGGGGATTGGAAGCATGAGAGGTCCAAGGAAATTTATGAGAAGTTGGCAGAGCTTATGAGGGATATTGAAAAAATAGGATATGTTCCTGTTTGGGATGAGGTATTGCATAATGTTGGAGAGGAAAAGAGAAAGGAGACTCTTTGGTATCACAGTGAGAAGTTGGCTGTTGCATTTGGGGTGTTGTGTGGATCTGCATTACCAGGGAAGCCTTTAAGGATTGTGAAGAATTTGAGGATTTGTAAGGATTGCCACATGGCTTTTAAGTATATGACAAGAGTTTTGGAAAGGGAAATTATCGTGAGGGATGTCAACAGATACCATAGATTTGTGAATGGTAACTGTACATGTAGAGACATATGGTAGAATATATTAATGACTGAACATGTTTGAGGGGTTATTTCTAACAGCAGATGACATTGAGAAAGAATCTGATTTTTTTCACATAGTGGTAAGTCTTTTTCTTACAGTAGTTCTGTAGTATGCTTTCATGTTTTTTTTTTTTTTCCTTTTTTTTTTCACATTTTGTCCTCTTTTTGAGTTTGATCAAGTTTAAGACATTTCATCACAAACTTTCTAGTGAAGGCAGATAGTGAATTGTGACTTTGAAAATTTTACCATGCAAATTTCTCTTACAAAGAAAGAGATGTGTGGAATTTGTTATTCCCTTTGTTTGTTGTTTTCTCATGGTTATTGCATGAAATGTAGTAAAGGAGGCTGGGCAGGGCAGTACTCCACTTCATAACATTCTGAAGCTCTTGAGGTGACTAGGTGAGTACACTTTGGGTCTCATGTATCTGAAAGATTGCTTGTATGAGGCATCCTATTTCAGTCCCGATTTGTTGCTTGATTGAACATTTATATCGGGCTATTCGTAGTTCAGAGTCCCACTATGGAAAACAATTACACAAAATTACAAATGCAAAAATTGTTATGAGTACTCTTTCAATTTATTCACAGTGAAAAGTTTAACTGCCAATTTTGAAACTAAGTTGATGGGAAAAGAGGGATACGAGGAACCTGAAGGTAGGTAAACAATAAAAGATTATCTGTTTAAAATAGCAAGGAATAATTATATAGGTCTCAGTATATTGTTTTCTTTCTTTGACTTTGAAGCCACTTAAATTCTTGACTTGCTCTCTAGGATGCGCTAAATTATATCTGTTGAATTGATGTTTATATCTCAATAATCATTGGTAAATTAATGACTGGTCATTTTATCAGAGTGTACCATTTTTGGTTTTTGGGTGGTCCTATATAAAGTATTTCTAAACTATGTTGACCTTTTTGCAGTAGAATCGTATGGTTAACTGGGTGGCGATTTTGCATCCATCGATCTATTTCCACCTTCATTTAGGCTTTAAGGGACCTATCTGTACAGGTACAGTCACAATGTGATTGGAAGTTTTAGTCAAACTGAAGTTTTAAGAGAAAATTCAATTTTATCTAATAATCATCAAACATATCTATATTTTTACAAAGTTAAGGTTTACTGAAGTCAAAACCAATTCTCATGACTCTCACCATTACAATTGACAAATATTCCAGTATCATAGTAGCGTCAATCGACTTGCTTTCAGGCAGATAATAAAATCTTGGTAAACCTCATGTTTACGTAGAGAGAGACAGACAGAACAGACATTGACAAACTGAAAAATTGAGAAACAAAACACCCTGTATGCATGACTTCTTGTTTTGATTTATATTAGAACTTCGTCCTAATTACCTTTTTCATTGTTTCCGGTTTTAATCTCTTGAAAAACTGCATCAAATACAGAGGGACATCGGGGAGAATGGAGTGGAGAAAGATTGAATGTTTTTGGAATTTGTCAATGTCAAAATACGCCTCGCAGTCGGTCAAAGAACTGAAGATTTCTTCACCATTGGTAAATTCAACGGCTTATACAGAACTCAAAAGTCACTTTTTACTTGTCCTAAATAATTATTTGTCAGTCTCAAAGGGTAACATTATTGAAAGATACAACATATATTATATATATTCTTCAATAGATGTTGTTGCAGAGCATAACATTATTGAAAGATACAATATATATTATTGACATTCTTCTATAGATGTTACTAGAAAGCATAAATTTCCAGAACGATACTCACGTTGACCACCTAGTGCTACACTAGACATACACTCTACTTGATTAAAACATAATACATGCCTTCCTTATTTTATATATTATTCGCATCCATTATTATGTTAAAAAATTACAAGTATGTGCAAGTGCACACATATTCGACAAATTGGATGCTTTTGAATCAGTTAACATAAAATTTGAGTTATTTTGAAAGGAAGTTTTTATAGTTATTTCTTTTAATATCTATTTTGTACATATTAAATTTAAAAAATGTAAAGTATTTTAGTATTGTTTTAATTATCATATACACTAAATTTTAGATAAATTGTGTATTTATAGTTAAATAATTTATAACCAATGTTTACTTATATTTTTAAAAAGTATATTGTATGCCTCACTAAATTTGTTTAATGAATTATCGAATAATATTATAATTGGCTCATTGCAAATACTATCAAATGTCCATTCAACTTGTTATTGACAAAAAAAAATAAATTACGTCGAAGATATTTATTGAGAAAAGCCCAATATTGAAGAAGAAAAGTATCAAAGAAGGAAAAACATCTAAGACAAAAAAGAAACATTGACGAGTTATTAATCAGAAATATGTTGAAAAAGGAGTTATTCATGAATTAATGAATGAGATCGTTATACGAAAGGTCTGAAGAGGTTAGGAATACACGTGTTATTCCAAGAAAAGGGGCAAACGCTTAGTAAAAAATACCACATAAAAGATAAAAGGATCTTAAATGACCCCAAAAAAAAAAAAAATGACAGAATGGTAAATACAGAAAAGTGAATGAAAGAAAATTATCAACCAGAGGGTAAAAATCCTCAAAGAGAAACGCAAAAATGTGATGAAACAACAAAAACATCATTCATAATTTACTGTTTTATATTTCAAGTTTTTAAAACAAACTCATCATATAAAAAATCTCGAGCAAGTTACTCTCCAATGTTTCTCCACGATAATTTCCATTTCTATTTTCTTATCACCTTTCCACAGATAAGCAAGTTATCAATTATTAAATATTATTTTTAGTTGATATTTTTATCAAACAATCTTTTTTTTATCCTTTAAATGACTATTTCCTCAATTTATATTTCATTGCCATCGTATCATCTATACAATTTGTGTCCATCATATGTTAATTAAAAAAAATAGAATTTAAATAGTCTGAAGAGGACAATAATTGAATGCTTTATATCTAACAGATACATTGGACATTCGTACATTGAGGACTTAATTAATAGAATGACGTGAGTTGGCCACTAAGGTTTGCTGGGATATTGCAATCTGATATCAAAAGTAAAAGGAAGCATACTATCCTGTCCATAAAATAGAACAAATCTTAAAAATTAATTCGTTCATCATATTTATTTTATTTTAAATAGAATTGGTATTTATTGATAAAAATCAGTTAATATTAGATGTAAATAATTTTGGCTAAGAGAAAAATGTATACAACTATTGAATATTTTGAAAAAGATTTATTTTGGTCATTTTTTTTAAAACTCTCACAGAAAATGAATTTAATTTAATTTTACAAAAATAAACTTTTAAGGTAAAGTTTCACTCAATTTATATATTTAATTTGATTATATCTTTAATTGATGAGAGATCTTTCATATATTCTTTTATGTTAAAACATATTATCTTAAAGATAAAATTAAATATTTGTGAGGGGTCCAACTATAAATAAATTTTGATACTAAATAAGTTTATAATAAATTTAACTTTACAAAATTAACTAATAAGATAATGTTTGATTACATATAGATATAAAATTTCTAACTCTTTATTCTTTTATGGCCTTAAAACTCCCCATAATCTACGTAAGAGTTTTTCTTTGAAAGCGTATCTTACATTATTAAAAGGATTGGACATGAAGTATTATTTGTTTTGAATTATCTTTTATCTATATGTAGTGTTTACAAATTATCTTACATTGATGTAAAACTCTTTGAATGTACTCAAACATGATAAGAAATATTTTAATGCCAAAACTTCATTGTACGCAACTGATTGATGATCAATTTTAGCCTTGGTTTCTATTTTTTTTCTTATTTTTTATTTCCTCAAACTTTGAAATTATTGTTTTAATATGCAGTATTCATTTTAGGTCAAATTATTAATATTTATTTTAGAAATAAAAAATATTTATTAGTCAACTACATATTAACACGGCATCATACATATTGTATGATATTGCATGTGATCTTTTTGTTAGACACAACACAAGCGATTATCTGTTGTTATATAACAATAGAAAATAAAACTTTGATTTTAGATTGTAGAAAGATAAAAGAAAACCTTTTTATTTCCTACTCATGACAATTGAAATTTACTAATGTTACAGAGATAAAAGAAATATTTAATTCTATAAAAATCATTAATAATAAAGAAAAAAAATAATTAACACGTTTAATTTTATCATATGAATCAATACGTACTTTCTACTTTTGCATTCTCTCTCTACTCGAACTTAAGATAAAAAAAAAAGGATGCATCCATGCCTTCATAACGTAGAATATAATACAAAGCATACGTACATATATACAAATACATACATACATATATATATATATATATATATATATATATATATATATATATATATATATATATATATATATATATATACTTTCACTTTATGATTGATAAAGTATATAGAAGAAGATGGTGAGATGGATAATGAGATAGTTAAGTTGAATCTTTGACCAAAGTTTCAATCCTCATTTTCTCCAAGTGGGACTTACCATTAAGATTGCGAGAGAAAAAGTGTTTGAAGTGATCTTCCATGGACATGCTTTTGAACAAGGGTGGGTTTTCAGAATTTAACAAGCTTTTGACAGGCCCAATCTCTGCCTCAAATTTGGGGTTGAAGAACGTGGCAATCGAAATTCTCTCCTTCTCTTTGTTCACTGCAACCCTGTGTTCTATGCTGGTGTAGGCCCCATTACTTAGAATCTGCAAGATCACCGAAAGTTTCAGTTTTTTGTTTATTTCTTTAGAAGCTGACAAAAATGGTGATCAAAAGGTGAGAGAGAAGAAATAAGTAAAAAGAAATAGCCTCTTTATTTTATTTTGTATTCATTCTTTTTATCATAACAATATCCCTATGAAATAGATGACAAGAGAAAATAAAATGGAGTGCAAAGAGAACATGGATAACAATATCCTTTCTTTCATTTAGTTGGAGCAATGTTAACGAAAATAAAAATAAAAACCGACTTCTAAAAATAAAATTAAAAAAAATTCCTTTCTACTTTTCTTATAGTTTAAATTTAAAATTTTTCTCATCCCTTCACTCTCTTTCTCTTCAAGTAGGTGGTTTTGTGATTCCAATTTCAATTTCAAGAATACACGTTAAAAATTTGATAAGTAAACTTTATTATCCTTGATTGTTCTTCTCAACTTAATCTCGTTTAGAATAGATCAAACGCAGTTAATATCTTGTATATTGCACATTTTTAAATTTAAGTAAGATCTTAAAAGATAAATAAAAGGAAAAACAAAGTATGTAAAATTTATTTTAAATAAATAAGACAAATAGCTTGAATTTAGGGGAATAAAGGAGTGTCTTTTTCAAATATAGAAAGGACTTAATTTAATATAATTAGTAAAAATTTAAAAAAAGTGATTAAATGAAATGTAATAAGATAATGTTTGAAAGGAAAGTAAAATAAGCATACAAAGTTGTAAAATAATTAATAATTTGATATTTTAAAATATAAAAATAACAATAATTTACATGTTGCAAGGAGAAAGATAGTACAAATACAAAATATCCTTTCATTAAAAACAATGATTTATTGCATAAACCTACCATATTATTTTGTATAAAAAATTTGGTTAAATATTTTTGAAAAGTTTAAATTATATTAAAATAAAATTTTATGCTAAGAAAAAGTAATATATCATAAATATTTTTTAGTAAAATTTATTTTTTAATTAGTACATTTTTTTTATATTATTATTATTTTCTTTTAATATATTGAAATAAATATCACTACAACCTGTTATCATATTCGGTACAAAGTATTGTTCACTTTAAAACCTTCTATCTTACTATGATTTTTTTTTTTCAGAAAATAATTTGACGAGTTAAGAGAAAAAAGAAGTAGAATTTTTTTTCTTGATTTCTTTTCCTCTTATTTCTCTTTTATTTGTATCATTCCTGTTTTTACTCTCTTCCCCTCTTTATTTTACTTCTATTTCACATGGCCAAGAATCTAAACGAGTTATAATAAACTTATTTATCAAACAAATCAAATTAAAAACCTTTTGAAAACATAATTAATTGCAAAAGATTCCACTATAGACTAATTCAAATTCTTTAAAATATCATAGACTTATAATAATCTTCATGACAACATTTTTTATAAAATACTGAGTTGATTCATAATTTAATAAATCATTTGACTTTGTGCTAAAATTTTAATCCACTTTCATTGATTTCCTTACGTAACGCTGACGTGGTGATGTTGAGTTTTGTCTTATCCATTAAAAGAAAAACAAAAACAAAAGGATTTGTATAGTATAGTCAATTTAATTAGAAACTAAAGTGAAGATTCTAACCTAAGACACGTGCACGATAATGTTATTAAATGGAGAAAAACATAGGAAATAGAAAAGCATGCACACCTCCATGATGTCTCCAACGTTAACCACAAAAGCATCTGGTAGAAAGGTCACAGGAATCCAAACCCCACTTTTCTTTATCTCCAGACCCTCCACTCCATTCACCTGGTGAAGGATGGTTATGCCTGTGGCATCAGAGTGGGGAGTGAGCCCTACAACTACCTCTGGTTTTGGACATGGTGGATAGTATGTCATTCTCACTGACTGCATCCCATCATCAAACAACTCTTCCACTTCCTTCATCTCCATCCCTATGGCTTTCCCTAGCAACCCCAGAAGTTCCATACCAAGCTTCCTCAATTCTCTCAAGTATGACTCCAAGGTTTCCCTTCAAAAATATATACCTTCTTTATGTTTATACTCATGATGCCATAAAACTCTAACTTTTGATGAAAAGAAATTAAGGAAGTGTATATAAGGAAAGAAAGAGTGATGGGTTAAAAGACCTCAATGATGCAGGGAGCTGAGGGAGAAGATAGGGCTTTCTTCTCTCAACAGGGTTCATCAACATGTAGAATCTGTCCCCCCAGTCAAGCTTTTGATCTTTACATCTAATCACAGATCCGTAACCTTGAACATCACCTGGTCTGATCTGGTATTTCCTCTTCTCTTCAATGGGAAGCTGAAAGAATTTCTCAATCTCAAGTTTCAGCTTCTGCAGCAGCTGAGAGCTAACACCATGGTTCACCACCTGCATAAAGAAACAGGTTCTGATATTCTACAGCAGTCACTAATTCTACAGTAGAAATTAAGGGTACTGAGTAGAAACCTGAAAGAAACCCCAATCTTTGCATGCTGTGGACAACTTGTCAATTTCAGCATCTCTAGAATTTTCATGCACCAAGGTTTGGAAGTCAAAAACGGGAATTGTTGGCAAAGTGGCTTCATCTGATCGAACTGAAGGTTCGTGTGGGCGAATATACATTTCTGGTATTCCCATATCTGGTTTGTTGGCAACTTCCATCGCACCAAGAACAGAATGAGAGTTCCCAAAGACACTAACCTGTGGTGAAGCCATAATTGATATGCATGCTACCCAACGGTGTGATCGGTATTTATGCAGCAAGAAGTTCAGTTTGGACCCGTTCTTGGAGGTTAAAAATGTTATTATAATGTGCAGATGTGTTTGACTGTGACTAAATAATGTATACCTATTAATGTATCCTAGTATAACAGCTTCTTTCAAATGCACATGTGTTTTCCATTGCAACTAACTAATTTAATTAAGAGTAATTTTCACCAACTGATTTTATATACAATACACACATATTATTATGTATCATTTAAAAATGTGTGGATAATTCAAACATTTCGTCGCTGGTGTTGCAAAAGGCAACTGAGTTCCCATTTGCTATAGTAAAGGAGTCTATTGCGGGAAATAAAATGAAAAGGGTCAGTTGGGGATTTTATTTTTCTCAAAAGTGTTATTCTGGGAAAAAATTCATTATTCGAGCATGTATGATATGTGTGTGAAAAAATCATACATATATTTCGTAAAAAATAATGATAATTACTATTTAACAATTATATATATATATATATATATATATATATATATATATATATATATAACACGATGATTCGTTTCCCCTTAATTATCTACCTATTTATAGCAATTAACTATTATTTTTTAGCAAAAAATTACTAGTTAAAGTGAAATAGTTTTGAAATCTACTTATCATGATCTTGACTCTTATTAGTGAAGCATGACAGAACATGCTCTGTTGTTGATTTGATGATGATTTTACTTATTATTAATCATCACTCCTTCTATTATTTATCATCTCAATATGATCAAAATATAAAGTAAATTGACATTAAAGAACATATTTTTTATCTATCTAAAATAATAATATATTATGTTAAGTTCATAATAATTGTATAATCGATTATTTTTGTAAAAGAAAAAGATTCTCAAAAGTTTCGTAAATGATCTATTATTTTAGGTAATAATGGTTTCGGTTAGATAATATGAAAAACTACACATTTGCAAATAATCAATTATTTATTAATGATAATTTATTATATTGATTCAAAATTATTTTTGGTTACATGAAATAATAAATTATATTTAAACATAATCAATTATATGAGCCAGGACCCATAAAACTCTACAAAATAACTTTAAAAAAGGATTTTTAAAGTTTTCTAAATATTTTGAAAAGAACTCAATGACTTTCTAAAGAAGAGTTTTCTTGAAACATTATACATTACATGTTAATTGAAAAAGACGTGTTTAAGATTTATTAAAAGAGATGATCATGCTATAGATTTTTTTGTTTTTTATTGTAAATTTGTCACATTCCAAGTGATATTTTTCCTTTTCCTTTATAATATGCATTTGTAGCTTTATACCAATGTTTGGTGTGTTTGTTGTAGGTAATTTGGTGTTTTTATTAGTTTTATAAATCTTTTTAAAGGGTGTTTCAAGGCATGGTTTTCATTTCTTGTTTTAGATAAAAGGGAATTCTTGTAATTAGATTCAAGAGTTTTAGTGAAAAAATTCAACTACTATTACATATATTAACTGGATATAGATTTGGCTATAATGGAATCAATATAAATTTGGGTCTTTTTTTTTCTCATATTATCTTGAATTCATTTAATTTAATTCTTGGTAATCATTAATTACATTGTATTACTCTCTTCAACAATAGTTTTAAGAAATTTTTAAATTCTCTATAAGTCAATTTTAAAACCAATTTACCTCCCTTTTGGTTGCATTTTTAATTATTCATTATTTTACAATTAGTATTTAGAGCATGTTATCGAGAGTTATTCAATTTTGATCCAAAATGGCTAGTCATTCACAAACATTTGCTCATGCTACACCTATAAACACGTCTCCTATTTTTATGGGAGAAAACTATCAGTTTTTGAAAAAATAAAATGAAAATCTTTCTTGACTCTATTGATAAGAGGGTTTAAGATGTAGTGGTAAATGGTTCCTTTCAACTAAGTAGAATTGTTGATAATGTTAGCAATGATGCATAATATTATTTGATGAAGTTAAGTCAAGAGAAAAAGATATTAAAGAGTTTAGTGGTTAGAGTTAATGTGTTGATGAATCATGTGCAGGTATCATAAATAATTGAAATATGCTATGAGAAGTTTTAAAAGTAAGATGAAATTAATTTGATAAAAGTTTCCAAGAAGAACTGTTTTAATGATGTTTCAACATAATTGATTTTCAAAAGTAATAAGAAAGCAATCTTGATTTTGAGAAGAGAAATGATACAAAAAGAATTCTATTTGAAAACAAAGAGATTTCACAAGGAGCTTAATGTGTTTTTGATCAAAATCATTTAATAAAGAGAACATTGGAGCATTTTCTTTGATATGTGATTCTTCTGCACTGTTTTTCATCTGGTTTAAGTTACTGGAAGTGTTTTGTAACTTGGTTTAGATAATTTTGTTCTATTCTAGTTGTAGTTAGTGAATGCATTTTCATTTCTATTAATTGTAATTAAATGTATAGTCTACATTTGAATAGGGTGTTTGTAGAGGTGCAAGAGGGTGGTGCACTATTTTTTTTTTCATCTTGCATGGTGTATGATTGTATCTTGATTGTATTGGTTGTACAATTGTGTGATTTAGTGAAATTCGTTGCAAGTTTTCAAAGAAAACTAGATGTAGATCCTGAGGAGTAGTGAATAAGTATAAAAGTCTTGCGTTCTTTCTCTTCCTTATATGTTTTGAGTTCGTGTTTAATTCTCTATGAAATCTACAACTATAAGGAAAATATCCAATTAATTTTGTTAATTAATTAACTATTTTGTACCATACTGTGCTTACTAGAATTGTTTGATTAATCTGTTTTGAAATAAATTTCATTTAAAAAGTGATCAAGACTATCTGCATTTGTAATTTCTAAAAGTCAATTTTCTGGATAATTATTTTAGTCTGTGACTTCAATATGTCAGTCGAGTAAATCAACTAATTGAGTTTTTGTGGTTCTATCTTGTTGTTTTTAAAATTGGGTACAATTTTAATCAATTGTAATTTTTGATAGGATTTCTGAACAAGAATTTATTTGATAGTTTTTTTCTAGTAGAATCAATTGATTTTTCTTTGTATTCTTTAAACAGAAAAATAATATTTGATTGTTTGTGAATTTTAATTGATTGTTTTTTGCTATGTAGCAACAAGTACTGCAGTAAATTGTTTTAATTAGAAGTTTTCATTCTCACAAACTAATTTTTTTCGAAAATTTAATATAGTTCAATTCACCCCTCTCTTGAATTGAACCAAAATTCTTTTTAGGTAATATTGTGGATCCTAGGAAATTTTCTTTGTGATCTCTTAATGAAAATAAAAGAGGACATTACGGTGTAAGAGCAATGAACATTATATCTTATGCTTTTACTCTTTTAAATTTGTAGAATTTATGTGTGTTCTTCAACTAAGAAAATGTGGAATTTATTATAAGTCACTCATGAAGGAACTGAAGATGTTAACAATGCAAAGAAAAATATTCTCATAGAAGAGTATGAGATGTTTAAAATGTTACAAGGAGAAAACACTTATGATGTTCAAAAGAGGTTCACTCATATAGTAAATCACTTTCTTTCTCATGGAAAGGCTTTTGAAAAAGAAGAATTCAACATCAAGATTTTGAAAAGCTTAAATAGGTCATGTTAATCAAAGGTTATAGTATTTTTGAATCAAAAGACCTCACTACGATGAACATGGCCACCTTTTTTTTTGGTAAGATGAGAGAGAGCATGAGTCGGGACTAGAGAGATTGAAGGAAGAAGAGAAGGAAGAGAAATGAAAATTTGCATAACTCTCAAAACTGACATCCAAAAAACTGATATGTGCATAGAGGAAAAGGAGATGGAGAATTCGGATGGTGAAAATTTGAACCTTTTGGTGAAGAAAATTTCAAAATTTTTGAAATACAAGAACAAAAGTAAGAACAAATTTGTCATGCTAAGAAAAAAGTTTAGAGAGCATCAATAAAAATTAAACTATACATGTTATGAATGTTGTAAGCAAGGTCACATAAAATAGGATTGTCCTTTGTTAGCTTGCAAACAAAAGTTTGAGGAGAACAAGAAATAAAAGAAAAAGCATCATAAAAAGAAAAGATCCTATATTACATGGATGACAATGCCTCCATCCTTATGCATTCCTTAATAGTATAGTTTTAAACCTTTGTGAAGTCGCGTGCTTCCATGAGTGTCCTCCGATTGTAGAAGCATGTAACCAACAGAGAATATTTTTTCTTAAATTTGGATCACTTCCTATCACCAATTATCCCGTTCTTCGTAATTTATTATTTATCCAAGTGTAATACTCATGATATGATGGATCATTCACAATCTCAGAAATCAACTTTTGTAATGTATGATATGAGAACCATAAGTTTTGAATTCTAGTCAATAAATTAGATTGCAGCTGAGAAATAACCAAAGTTATTTCCACTGAATCCACTCTAGAAAGTGCATTGACTACAACATTCTCTATTCTTTGTTTATACTTGATAGAAAAATCAAATTGCATGAGTTTGACTAACCATTTTTGTTGAAAAACTATGGATAGCCTTTTATCCAATATATATTTTAGGATGTGATGATCGGTTCTGATAGTGAAGTGTCTATTTTACAAGTAATGTCTCCATTTTTGGACTATAAACACAACAACAACGAGCTCTTTTCATATATTAAAAAAGGACTGTTGTTGTCTATTAAGGGCTTGCTTATATAGGCAATACGATGATTCTCTTGCATCAATTATCCTCCAACGCCAAACTCGAAAATATCTGTTTCAACTACAAATGTTTTATCGAAATCCGACAACGCTAACACAAGGGTAGAAGACAATAGTTGTTTGGGATGTTGGAAGGCTAATTTAGCCTCATTTGTCCATACAAAATTGTCTTTTTTAAGCATGTCTATGAGAGGCTTAACTACAACTCCATATCTATGGACAAACCTTCTGTAGCCAGCTAACCTGAGGAAGCCTTTTAATTGTTTTATCGACTCTGATAGTGGCTAATTACTTTGATTTTTGTAGAATCCGTGGAAACATCGTTACCACTTATGAAATTAAAGAGGTATTCTTCGGGTTATCCTTCCTCGACCACGATACAATCGATAGAAACTGGTTAGCCATTTGTTATTATTTTTAATCACTTGTTCAACATCAATTCCCTGATTGTTCTACTTAACAACACCATATCATTCCCTAACTGTAAGCAACTCATTCCTCCTACTATTAGAAAATAAATAAATAAATTCCACAATATGACTCATGTGAAATATAATTATGGGTTTGAATATGATTTAATAAAATAGAAGGACCTATTGGTAAATATGGACAATTTTTTACTTTATAAATAGCTTATGATAACTAACTTGATGAACTTTGGTTAAAGAAAGAAATTAGGGTTCTCTCTGTAGTATGAGGGTTTTCCATGATTCACAATCCTTAAAAAAAGTGTGTACGGAAAAAAAATTAAGATAAATTGAGAGAAGGAAGTTGAAATTCTTTTAATTGAGTCTCTCATAAATCAAGATAAGTCTCTATATTATGTGAAAATCATATATCTAATTTCCTATATTATTAGAGAATCATATATCTATTATATTGTAAAATATTTATGATTGATTAATTTAAATTATGATTGAAGTTATCCATCATCAAATTAGCATTGACTAACTCGAGATGTTCTAACCCATGTAATCTTCCTATGTGACTTCCCTTCAGCCGCCCTCTTTCATTCTCCTTCACGTTGAATTCCATGCCCTCCCATATTACAATACTATATAATTCCTTTTTTACATTCCCACTCACTAAATGAGCATAAGTTTTTTTTATTGTGGTTTCCTCCTCCACGGCATTGTTTTGCTTTGTTCCCCTTTTGCTGTTATATGCGCGTGTATCTCCGCTATTTGTTTTTGCACATATGTCCTTTCCCCTATTATGTTATATATATATATATATATTATTTGTATCCTTTTCTTCGATTATGTTTCATATAATATTTTGTTTTAAAAGTAAGGTGTTATTAGCAGGTGCCTTAAAAACACTTATTAAAGAATTAAAAAGTTATTAAAAATAATATAATAATTAAAAATAGTTTTTCATCTGAATAAAATTTTTCTTCTTTTGAAGTATATATACAGTATGGTTGTCGTAAAATCAAAGGTAAAGATTGGCATAGCATAGCCTTGACCAATAAAGGAAATTTACGATTAAATATGTAATTTTCTCTTCGAGAGTGGAATCTAGAAGTAGAATGCAAAACAATATTATAGTTCTTTTAGCCCATATAATTTTCATGTGGAATTAGATATCTCGTGATTCATGGGCATGGAATATTATAAGCTTGCGCATGATGGTTCAAAAATATAGACTAATAATATAGAGTTTAATTTTAAAACATTAATAGTATAAAGACCATTTTTATTTGAACTTCTTATATAAACAATATTGATATTTCGGTTTGGTCATGATCTGGAGTTCAATCATATCTGATCAGGATAAAATAATTGAATTGATAAACTTGAGGCTGAGTCGTGTTTTCTTCCGGTGGATGATTATAAAGGAATATTCTTTTATGCATTATTTCTTCTATTAATTCTTTATTATGATATGGTGCTAGTTTTACTACCCTTAATTTTTTTTTTCTGGCACGTAAATTCAATTGTAGACTTAAGAAAGTTCATTTGAGAACTTGAGTTAAAAGGAAATACTCTTAATTATTTGAGATGAGTTGAATAATGATGCAACTGACATAGTATTTTTTTTCTAAGATAATTTGTTAATTGAAATTTGCAACTTTTATTTAAAGGATAACCAAAGGTTACTTTAAAGTTTAGAATTTGAAAGTGAAAAAATATGTTAAATAGTGACTTGAGAGTGAATTAATTTTATTTTACAAATGAAACGAATGCAAAATGATTATAAAGAGAAAGTGATTTTAATTATGTTGACGTCCCAACAAACCTATTATTATAAAAAAAAAAATAAAGAATACAAGGAAGGAAGTTGTAAACCAAACCCAAGAGAAAGAAAAAAAAGAACAATCGAGTGGAATCTTGGAACTATTTCTATCGAATAAGTTAACCGATAAAATGAGAAAATTGACTTTTTATAAATTAGAACTAATTTATATATAATTTTATTTTATATTTTTTTTTCCTTATAAATTATAAAAAAAAGAGTTGGTTAGAACATATGTTTAAAAGATGAAATATCCAACCTATACGCAATGACAAGTGATTAAATTTAAACAAATTCATATTATTAATATATTAGAGCTGTTATAAAATTAGAGCTATTCATTAATCAGATTAATTAAAGCGTGAAATACATCACTTAAAGAAGTTATGATTCCATCTGCCCCCATAGATTATGCTAACCCCACTATTCTACTCACATTCGCACGGTGTATTTATTATTCGTTGATAAATTATTAATGAAATAATATGAGCAACAAGTTACAATCTCAAAATAGTAATACATAATATAAGTGTATTCAAGAAGATGTTCATATTTAAATTAATAGAATATATTATTTTTTAATTATATTTACTTTAGCTTCATATTTTTCTTCAAAAAGATTATAACCTAAATTCCTTAAACACGTATTCTTTTTTTCATTTTTTGCATCAACTGTAACTTATCACAATGAAATGTGAGTGAAGCACAATGATTACCATAGCAATAAACTTAATGAGATTAAATGTGGATAATTAGTAGCACGAAAATTATGTGTAATATGAATACACCTACATGCCTATTCCTGATCTGCCTCTCTTTGTACTTAATTAAAATTAATCCAAAGTCCTTAAATTCATTGTATATAGAAAAATACAAGCAAGTTAAAAAGATAAATTATCTACACTCATCTTTCAAACTTTGAGATACAACCAATTTAGCATTGGGATGATAGTGGCTTGAGCAAAAGTATTAACAACACTTACGTGAAATGGGTAAGGAAAAAATTCATATGACACTAATTACATAAATAAGATGTCAAACACAGATCAAAATAGAAATGCATCACAAATTGCGTAGCATAAAAATAATTGAAATGGATTGACGATGTAAAAAATTTATATTATTATTCAGTTACAATTAATATGTAATTAAAATATATTAAATTTAATATTAATTTATTGAATTACTAAAGGTGATTGACTTGTAAATATGTGTTATGTTAAATAAAAATAATTTGTAGTACATATTACGATAAGGATAAGAATTCATCCTATAAGATAAATTGTCAATGTAACTTGTCAAAATTGATACGATATTATAAGGATATAGTCTTTCATGTAAGGCAAGGTATGAAAAAATGTTTCCAACGTAACATGTTTAAAATCATTACGTGAAATAAGGTGTGATAAAAGCATATGTAAAAAAACTCCTATAAAAAGGGCAAGATTGCATGAAGTGGGACAAACTGAAATGAATCAAGAGTTTATGTTAAAGCGTTTTATTTATAAATCTGTGTCTCTAAACACCTAATTTATATAATTCATGCTATTAGTGTTTTCCATACTCTACACTTCTCTATGCTCTACACTTGTATTAATTGAAGATCATATGTGTTATAATACTTTTGATCCATTTTTTATTAATTATTTTATAGTTATGGCAAATAGGAATATCCTTAGTGAGACATTACATATAATGAGACTTAAGTTTGTCTTTAAAAGACGATATTAATGTTTATGGTAAAAATATTTTAGATACAAGTTTAATAAATCATGGGTTTAGTTTTAATCGTGTGCTTAAACAACTAAGTTTGAAACATAATTTTATGTTTTATAGGATCATCTCATATCCGAAAATATCCAATTTAGTCCATTAAACACAAATTGTATGGTTAGACCGATGCAAGTGTTTTTTGTTTTTTTTATATTTGTTTTATTTATCGGACTCAAGCGTTGCACATGCACTTTCTTTTTTTTTTTTAAAAACTTTTTTGTTAAAAAATTTATATATTATCTTATTTATTTTTAAAATTAAATTTTAGATTGATTTGTATTTTAGAGCTATTTTTTAAGATATTACAAATCTAGTGGTAAGGTAAGTTTTATATAATATTACTTCGAACATAATGTCAATAATATTGCTAACTCTAATAATAATATTCAAGGTAGTATAAAAAATATTAAAATAATAATAATAATAGTATAAAAGAATAATAGTATAGCTACTAACAAAAAAGTCATATATTTTTTAAATAACTCGTTACATATGGAACAATTTTCGTATATAAATTACCTACAAAAAATCATTATCGTGTGTAAATATTTAGATAAAACAATTACAAGCGAATTTTTGATCATTATATATGAATTTTATCTATATATAATTTTAATTTCTTTTGTAGTAATTATTCACAGAAATTCCTAATAAATATATGTACTTATCACCCAATTAATGCAATGATTAAATCCTATAAAACCTTATTCTACTACATTAATCAATAATAACCTTGAGTTCAAGTATCAATCAGAATAAGGAAAGTAGACTTTTTCAAACTTCTTATTAATCTTATTCCAAGTAATAATTTGTACTAAAGTATAAACAATTCTTCTACATCAAACACTTTTATTATTAGTAGAAATGACATTATTCATAATCTTTCACATATTCTAGACCAAATTCATCCAAATTGTTTTCCACACATAATTATTTTTAGTTCCCTATTTTAGTATCTCAAAGCTAAGAAAATGGTCCTTAACCTTACAATGGTTAACACAGGCTGAACTCCAACCCACATATCACACAAATACCAAATTTTTCTAACACTTTGACACGTGAACAACGGATGACTAATGTTTTCTTCTTCATTTAGACATAAAACACATCTACTATTAGTCACCCTAATCCTCATTTTTGCGAAATTGTCAAGTGTTGGTAATTTATCCAACATCACTCTCTATGCACAAAACTATGCTAAATGTAATGTCTTTGTTTTCCAAAGTTTAAAAAATAGTTTGTCATCATCCCCTTAATTCATTCCTTACTATAAACATACCTCACTGAGTATATCTCATTCCCTTCTCCGTTCTAAATCTAAGTATCCTCTGCTTCCTTTCCTCTTCAACATGCAAGATTCCACATGAGTATATCTCATTCTCTTCTCCGTTCCAAATCCAAGTATCCTGTATCCTATCCCTCTTCAACATGCAAGATTCCACATGTTGCAACGTCCATGTTCCATGTTGACATTTTGATGCTTTTGCCTAGAATGGGATTCAGGACAGTGAAAGTTGTGAAATTCAGTGTAAAAAGATTTATAAGCATGCATAACACGAATATTTTTTTACATTAAGCTTATCTTTCCAAAAGTCATTATTTAGTTGCATGACTGTAATTATAATTAAATTCCTTCTAGATTCACGATTTCCTTTGTTTGAAGTCATTTACCTTACCGGACTTATTTAAAAATGTATTTAATTTTTTTTTAACCATTTTGATAATTTATAAAAAGATTATACTATTTAATACTTTTAACACAATCTTCTCACATCTTATTAGTGTATTGTAAGAGTTAGTCCACCTCAATAATATAGTAAATATAGTAATGGATCTCAATACCTTAATACCTAACCATTTGGGTAGCGGTGCTCCTCTACTCTAACTTAGATGGCTAATGATTTTATTCTATTTGTTGAATTTATTTTGCAATGGCTCTGACCAACAAGTCAATATGATAATCAAAGGATAATAGTAACATTACAAAACTTTCATAATCAAGTTACGTTGGTCTAACGTTTTAAATGTAATACATGCCAATTACACATCTCAATTGACATAAAACTACAAGCAAATTTTTCTGTGACATTTCGGGAAAATAAAGTAACTATAGTTAAGGGTGGAGTATGGTTGGAATTAGAACAAATACTAAAGGCTCCTTATTTTATTGGTATAGTGAGAAAGAGCCCCCTAACTAGGCAGCCATAATTTTCTGACGCTTGTTGGATTCTTGAACAATGATTGCTCTGTGTGGGTCTAATGTAGTTTCCTTGGCTCCAGTTTCAACCAAGGCCTTGTTCTCTTCCTCAGTGCTATTGCTCATTACGGGGCCATGCACCTTTTCAAGCTCATGCAGAACATTGTGTATGTCAAACGCAAGGCGTTGAGCAAGGGTGCGTGAAAACTCGGCCCTTATCACCACACGCAGTACATTGATATGCTGAGCAGCAGGTGGCATTGGATAGGCTGGCACAATCCAACCATGGCGCCGCAGCATCTCTGATATCTTGTACTCATCATACTGGCTTCGGTCTTTCAGAGAAAATGCCACCACAGGAACACCATTGTCTTTCGAAAGTATGTTAAAGCGTCCACTCTTCTCCAAATTTTCTTTCAGTACCATTGCGTTTTCTCTGCAGTTTTCCATTATGCTCCGATAACCCTAGTAAATTCAACAAGAGAGATAAGTATATCTATCCAAGTTCATCAAATGTTTCTAAAACAAAATGGTTCATCCAACATGTTCTCCCAAATTTTCATATAAGATTGACTTTGATGTAATAATTAGATTCTTGGAATGAAAGGGGTGGGGAATCTAACTGATAAATCCAACTAGGAGCTCACCTCTTGACCAAGACGAACTAGCTGATAATATTGAGCAATGATCTGACTAGAACCTGAAAGTAAATATGATAAGGTAAGTATATGATGTGGTGAAGGTCTGAAAGGAATAAGAATATTATGTAAAGAAAGACCTTTAGAGAAATTGAGGGTGA
>Ga0209700_104981_pt1 | contig 23111 bp, 13 predicted proteins | sample SiratroredBW_FD_187528 | JGI IMG/M metagenome (GOLD analysis project Ga0209700, IMG submission 187528) | Root nodule microbial communities of legume samples collected from California, USA - Siratro red BW (SPAdes) (version 2) | ecosystem: Host-associated > Plants > Roots > Nodule | place: USA... | reverse complement strand
ATATTTAATAATTTAATAATGTTTTATTTTAAATTAAATTTAAATAAAGTTAATATTAATATTAATATTAAAAATTATAGTTATAATATAGAAATAGTAAAATTTTAAAATGATAATAAAAATAATAATAATAAAATTAAAATTATAATAATAATTAAAATAAATTTATAAATAATAATAATTTAATTTTTATTTTAAATTAATTATACTCTTTATAATTTTATCAACTAAAATAATAAAGTATCAATTATATTAAAAAATAATTATATTTAATCTAAATTAATTTTAATTTTATTTTATTTATTAAAAAATTATTTGATCAAATATACAAATCACATCATTCATAAACTTGTCTTTCTTTTCTCACCATTTATTTCTTATCTAAACAACTAAACTTTTTTCTTAAATCCACTCAAAAATTTATTCCCTCCACCAAACAAAACTTTAGAGTAAATCATTTCTCTTTTTAATATTTTATATTACATGTTATTTATTTGTAATTAATCTTAGAACGAGATATTTGCAAAAGAAACATTTTTAGACAATCCGTCTGTCAAACTTGAGCTTGCATCTGACATCTCTCATCAGATGGAACTTTTAAAAAAATTACTTGAAATTGTGCCTCTAAAATATACATTTCGTTTGTTCACTTTCATCAAACGAGGACTTGCAAAAGGATTTCAAAAAATATTAAAATATAACTCAGCTTTTTCTTCTTATGTTTTGACTTATTTTACACTGATGACAATGGAGCAACAATAGTTCTCATTGGCTGTCATCCAACATTTTCTCATAATTGTAAAATCCTAGAAGTAAGAAAGTTCACATAAATAGAGAAGTTTTACTGCTGAATTACAAAGACAAATTGGTCTAATATAACATTCGACAAAAATGTTCTTGCCCTTGCGCATTTTTGAGGATCCAAGTGATATTCATTACATTAGTGAATCACATGACCACCACCCAAAAAGGTCTCAAAGGATAAGACAGACACCTCATTCATCTAAAGACTATGAAGTTTATTTTGATATATCATTCAATGTAGAGGGAGAATTAGTGCATTGCATTTTGCCTTTCTTTGCTGAATCAGAACCAGTAGGTCAAGAAGAAACATCTCAAAGTATTCGCTGGAGAAATAATTGAAGTCCATTAGAAAGAGTGAGACTTGGGAATTTGTTGTTTTACCAAATGGAAATAAGCAAATTGATATGAAATGGGTTTTTAAAACCAAAATGAAGCCAATTGGAGAGGTGTACATATAGGTTAGGCTTCTTAAAAGAGGATCTTTACATAAGTATGGTAAAGATTATAATGAAGTTTTTGCTCTAGTAGCAAACCACTGTGAGATTGATTGTAGTTGTGGCAAGTTATAGAGGTTGGCCAACTTAACTTGATGTGAAGTCAACATTCCTAGATTCTGCAAGAGGAAGTTTATATCACACAACCACCAAGATATGTAGTAAGTGGACATGAAGAAAAAGTGCATAAATTGAAGAAGGCTCTACGTGATCTTAAATAAGTTCCAAGAGCTTGGAGTTTGAGGATTGATGACTTTTTTTATTCAACCGAAATTCAGTAAATGCACTACCGAGCAAGGCATCTGTATCAGAAATCATAAAAACAATTTATTGATCCTTTGTCTCTATGTAGATTATCTTTGGATAACGAAAAGCAACCTGGATGATATAATTGAGTTTAACAAAAACATCATGCAAGAATTTGAAATGACAGATTTCTCATATTTCACAGGCATTGAATTTGTTACGACAAGCAAAGGGATGTTCATTTATTCATCACTAAGGAATCTATGCCATACCAAATCATATATTGCATACAATGTTTGATAAGCATGTTTGTAAGGAAGCCAAGGACTTAACATTTTCAAGCAGCAAAGAGAATTCTAAGGTACGTACTCTCGGATTTGAGAATTTTCTGTCCTCAAAGTGAGAATAATGCAGAAGAAGAGGTTTGTGATTATAGTGACTCAGATTGGGTTAAGACAAAGGAGATAGAAAAAACTAGTAGCATGTGAATCAACTAGTAGCATGTGAATCAACTTGGCTTGAGGCTATGATGAAAGAGCATCCAGTTGCATATGGAAAGTGCAAACATATAAAATTGAAGCTTCATTTCTTAAGAGATCAAATAAGCAAATAAAAGTCTAAACTTAATTTTGAGGAACAACAAGCAGACATACTAACCAAGCCTTTGAAGAGTATCAAGTTGAATGAAGAGACAAATTAGGATTGATTTCTTTTGAGAATTTTAACTAAGAGGATGTATTGCAATGGATTATAATTCTATTGCTGTTAAATAACTGATTGTTATACAGTTAGTTGAGAAAAAAAATTGAAAAACTTCCTTCTATAATCATCCAAACGCAACTAGATAAATAAAGCAACCATCCAAACGCGTGGACAGATTTATTAGTGCATAATAGATTATGTTACCTAATTACTTGATTACAACAAATATAGGGAAGAATTCATAAAAATAATTTTTCTAAGAATATAATGATTTTCGCTGAGAAATTTTATAAAAAAATTATAAGATTCTAAAACAGGTACCAACATAATCGGTTACTCTTCTCTTGACTAATACCAAGCTGAAATTTACTAGTTTCTCTCTTGACCTCATAATAAAAGAGAACAAAAAATACAAAGTTCTTTTTAAGATGAGGGAAAAAGTAAAGACTTTACACGTACAATAATCACAACACAATGGTTTAATCAGCAAACACCCTCTTTTTTACTTCTAGCCCTGCAACTGATACAAGCTATTGAACTAGGTAATTCTGAAGCGAAGCAAGTTAGTTGAATAATGAAACGTTGACAATCTGAGCAGCTTCCCAAGAGGCCAACTACAAATCCCTCAAAATTGGCCAACCCCTTTTAATAATATCATTGATCTTGGCATCAATACGCTTTTGGATATCAGGAGGGCAAAGCTCTGCTACATATCCATTTAATTTCGTTGCCAGACTAGACCTCTCAAGCTCCTCGGCAGAAAGGTTGCCAATTAATTGAAGAAGAATGGTATTTTGCTTGAGTTCAAACTTCTGCATATTAAGAACAAAACAGGCAATATCAGTTATTTGATTTAATCTAACGGGACAGATCTTTGAAAGGCAATACTTTAGTTTTCACCTGCCACAGAAAGTTGTTTTAGGTAAAATTGTCTAATGTGTCATCCAATGTAACATCAATCCAAGACTATGCACGTATGACAATTGAAATGCGAACAACTTCCATTCAATGCCCATTCAAACAGGTATCCTGGCAATTTCCAGCAGTATTTTTCCCAGAATAACAACTCCAACAAATAAATAACCATTGCAAATTTGCAATGTACAAACGACAAAATAATCCTTTTATTTGTTGCTAAGCCTTTTATAAAGCTGGTTTTTTATTTATCTAAAGGGCGGTTGTCCCCTATTCCCTTTTCTTTCTCTTGTACGCTACCCTTTTTTTACACAAACACAATATAGCCCAATGAGTGGCAATAGTTGATATCAGAGCAGGTATAATCCTGCTCTGTCTCTTCCATTCACCACCATACGTTCCCTCTGCTATCATGATATCAACAATGACATTACGGTTTTGTGTGCCTCAATGAACACAACCTAACTCAACTAGTCGTGTGGCCAGAATCACAACCACACTCCCTCATGCCCCACCTTCTTCAGGTGCCCGGTTTGACGTGCGAAGCCACACACTGCCATCTGGTTGATGGAACACCATTGCGTCTGCCCAGAAATGTTTGTTGGTGCAGTCTAGTTCCTTATCTGGACTCACCTCCATTTTACCTCTACTAAAAAGGAGTAATCTAGCCTTCGTCTGAAAAAAAAAACATGTGCTTTCTTCTCCTTTTTCACAAAACGGCTTCCACATATGTCTATCTCTCAAACTCCCACTATTACAACAAAGAAACTAAAGGACAAAAATTATCTATCATGGGCTTCCTTTGAGGAATTTTGGTTCTTAGGTCAAGGTTACCATGATCTTCAGGTGCTTCTAATCACATAGTTGGTAATGATTCTTTATTTTCTTCCATGTCACCCCTTAAATTTCCTCACTAATTACCTTGGCAGATATAAGTTTCTCCTTATCCCTCATAGAATCTAAGTTCTGTTTTATTTATCCTTAACTTTCTTTTCAACCTAAGCGATTTGAGTAAAATTTGACAGTTCTTTAATTGCTAACGTTGATTCTTTTGTCATTCAGGAACACGGTACGACTTAGATGATTGGAAGAATACATGAATCTCGAGGCCTCTACTATTGTGAAATATAGTCATTTGTATTTTGGGTGGTTGTTTTGTCTACTAGCACTAAGCTTGTTCATGATTGGTTGAGTCATCCAAGTTTGTCAAAATTAAAACTTTTTGGTTCCAAGTCTTAAAAAAATTAGAAGTGTTAGACCATGAATCATATCAGTCAGACAAACATGTTAGGTCTTATTTCCCAAACAAACTTAAAAAAGATGTAATTTGATTTTTACTACCATTCACTCAGATTAGTGTTGTCAAACATCAATTGTAAATAAAGAATTTTGGAAACGAAACCTGGTGCTCTGGCTCTGCAGGGTAAAATGTTCCAAGTTGTAGAATTTGAGTAGTCACAATGCTGCTTCTTGACCTGGTTTGTTCCTGCTCTTTGCTGACAGAAGCCATTCTTGATTCTTCAGTTCCATTGACAAAAATAATAGATCTGCCAGAATACAGGCATTGTTAAGTACATAACACTCAGCACGAGGCTGAATATGGGGAGGATCACACAAATGGTGGTTGCGATCAGTACTCCTCCTACCTGTATTGTTTACCCACATCAGGACCTTGGCCATACACTTGCCTAGGATCATGGCTTGACCAAAAGACATCCAGTAGTTCCCTAAAACTAATCTGCTGTGGATCATACTCAACCTGCATTGTAATAGCAACCCATAATGGGTAATTTAATTAAGATCGTCCAACATCAACTCATCATAATAATAAATTCATGCAGTTATATCTGAATATTAAGAAGTAGCATGGATTGATGAATTTACTTTCTTCACAAAATATAAGAAAGTTTCTCCATTTGTTATTACAAAATATTATCAATATATACTAGTCTTCACGAATTCCAGAATCAAGACAACAATGACATGATAAAACATGCAATAATACTATCTTCACCAGATCTACAAATAAAATTTTTTCTTTCACGAACAATGGACATATGATTCCAAATTATTCAACACATATCACAAAGTCCCTGCCATCCACAACTTAAAGTCAAATGTTCACGAGTTCCTCCAAAACTTGACAATTGCATGTTTTATAAAAGAATAAGGATCTATATACAAATCAAACAAAGTGATGGAAGACATTAGTCGGCCTAACACAAAGTTTCACTCAGTTATTGGTACATTGGTTTGACACAGACTAACCATTAGGGCTCTTTATGCAACCTCTGCCACAAGTGAGGACTTAGCATTTCTTTGGAAATAGAAGACCTGGAGCTGTTATTGGATTTGGTTGGGTTCTTTAGATGTTTCATGTTTTCAACTCTAGCTAGGTAACACAGATACGATGACAATCTAGGAACAAGAAACATGCTGCAATACACCAGGGGCAAAAAATAAAAAAACACAGAACAACTACTTACCAATCCTAACAACCAGACATAATTATGAGATGGTTGGGTGTTCGGAATAAGTCAACCAGATCAAAAATCAAAAGTACACCAAAATATCAAGATGATTTTATTGTTTTAAGCTTTTACTTTCTTGAGTCTAAAGCATTCTGCATCACTATTTCAAAGGACATAAAACTCAGCAAGGTGGGTAGCAATACAACAATGTCTAGACGAACAGAATGTTCTTGTTTCCACTGAGAACTCGTCTATTGAAAAGAACACAAGACGTGGCGAGCCAGAAAACTTATTCCCTGAACTGCTACTAGGAAATACATAGAAAATGTGGGTAAGGTGGTAACAATAAGCAAACACCACAGTCGAATTGCTGGCTGGGCAAGTCTCATTCACCAATCATTTGATGCAATGCAATAATCCGAATCCAAACCATCAATGTAACGAAACTTTACCCGGTGAAATGAACTGAACTCTAATATCATCAAAGTAGTTTCAACAAGGACGATTAACATAGTGATTTCAAACCCACATCACAGTTACTGATCCAATTCCAAGCTCTAGTAATTAAAATGGGATTTATCAGATTGATTAAAAAATGAACCTATAAAAATTGAACAACTTCACAGTTTGTCACGCATACGGACATCACAATTTCAACGAATTAGTGATAGCAAGTCCATTTGATCTTATAGTAAGAAAAAGAGGCAATTGAGTGGGAAATTAGAGAAATTGGGAACCTTGACGGATTCGGCATGGTCACCCAAGCTTCGGTATTCGGGGTTGGACTTGGATCCACCGGCGTAGCCAACGGTAGTGCGAACAACGCCGGGCAAGCAGCCGTAGACGGCTTCGGATCGCCAGAAGCTTCCGAGGGCGAAGACGGCCACCTGCAAGTGCTCTTGGTCGGGTTGGTGGAGGGCGGGTTGGGTGACCCGATCGGGAAATCTGATGCAGAGAGCATTGTCGGCGAGGAGGAGGAATAGGACAATTAACACTGAGAAAACTTGACCATGATGATACCAACGGTTATGGTTCCTCTCTGGAACCTCCATTTTGCACACTCGCCCAAGCGTTGCGTTTTGTCTCCGCTAAAATACTACCGAGCGCCCTGGGAACCAGTTTTGGCTGTCGTTTTAGAGAGGTGAACCTGACAAAATGGCCCAACGCACCTGCCACCTTCCACCTATATGTCGTTTTGATTACGCACTTCTCATTTCTCTCTATCATACGACACCAATGCCATGTAGGAGTGTGGCGTTTCACATACCCACACAGGATAATTTTCGTATTTAAATTTATCTACATTATTACGTGCTTCTTATGAAAAAAATATTATGAGTATTCAATTTCGTGTGAAGATTTTTAATTTATTTTAAAAAGTTAAATCATTTTTAATCTTCTTCTTTTTATCAGTTCACCGTTAGTTTTCTCGCCGTTTATAAAAACATTAAAGTATTAATCTTCTTATCTAAGTATATTTACTTTTATGTGTGTTTTTTTTTTATAAAAATGAAATTAAAAGGAAGGAAAGAGAAATTGAAAAAAATGTGAGATGATTTATATGAGAAAAAATGAAAAAAAGAAATAGTAATTATAGATCGGATATTCAAATTTAAGTTTCGTGACGTGTTAGTTTAAGACTAAAAATTTGATTAAAATCGAGATCTATATATTTGAGGATAATATTTAAGTAGATATTTTGAATGACAAATAAAGATTGCCTTCTTGTATAGAAATAGTAGTGATCACATGTCATAATTTGAAGTAATTTTTTAACAGACCAATTCTAGCACCAAAAACTCTTGTAAGAGTGTTGTTTTTATTAAAGGGAACCATTTCTTTTGTTTAACTAATATAGAAATTAGGAAAAATATCGCACTTTTAACTGTTTCACATATTCTATTTTTCACTTAAATACAGAAAATGAAAAATATTGAAGAAAGTGACAGTCTTATTCCATAACAAATGTATCAGTAACTTTATAATTATAATCAAATAATTATTTGATTCTATTTTATTTATTTATTATTTCTTAAAGTGACAAGTTCTTCTTCACGTTACTTTCTGTTCTTCGTATTTGTTTTCACTTTATTCATCTCTCTGTCCTACATTTTCTGCCCTCACTTTCTTTCATTTCCTTCCTTACTATCAAAGGTAGAACACGAGAGAGGAATCCACCTAAATTAATTACTACTAGAAAATAAATATACATGTATCGTTCAAGAAATTTGCAATTGTGTCGATTATATATATTTACATAACAAGGTCATTATCAAACCATAGACGTTTCTACGTAGCCTGATAACAAATATTCTACTGTGCTGCATATTCCGTTTACATTTGAAGCGAAACGTACACAAGAAAGCATCGGAGGTAAAATTTTACCATCAATCATCTCTCAATCTATACAAAACCCACGTCAAGAAAAGCCTGTAACAGCAGATATTTCATCATCGAAAGATTGCCAGTCACAAAATGATAATATATAATTTTATTCGTACTCTGGGAGCAAAACAGTTCTAGCGCACTCTCATGTAGACCAATTAAACTTACTAACTTTATTCGTTAAATCTAAATTAGTAATACTGTCATTGAAAATGCAAAAACACAAAAATACTTCCACAAAATCACCACGGGTATTCAATAATCATCACTGCCGCATGAGTGAATTTATACAGTAAACGATGTAAAGTAATATGGGTATGGTAATATACAGATCGCTCAAAACCTAAACCCATATACAGAATTGCTAGAGGTTCCCACGTTGAGTTCAACCTTTTATGACTATAAATGGGATTCTATTAAAATGTAAATTGAATATCATCGTTAACTTTAACGAACGAGTTTATCAAGGAGAATAAAAAAGAACTTGAAATTTTAGCTGTTAACCACTGCAACTCCGAGAAGCTACAAGGAATCCCAAAACAAACCCTGAGTGTCACCATAATATAAATAACCGTCTATTAAAAACTCCATTATCTGGGGAGAAAATGGTTCTCAAAAGAGAGGCCAAACAGATTAACATAACAATCTATGAGGGAAAGAAAAACAAAACTGGAAAACAAGCAATGAAATATACCAATCCTAACAACAGTCTCCTTAAACCTTATCAGCCTTGGCAGCAGTAGCAGCAGCTTGTCCTCTAAGACGACCAGTCCTCCTAGCAGCAATGAGACCAACCTTTTGTCCAGGAGGAGCATCACGCCTGACAGTACTGGCGTGACCAATGTGCTGGTGGTTACCTCCTCCGTGAGGATGCTCAACAGGATTCATAGCAACACCACGCACCTTGGGCCAGCAATTCCTCTTCACCCTAAACTTGTGGTAAGCATTTCCAGCCTTAAGAAGAGGCTTCTCAGTCCTTCCACCACCTGCAACTTGCCCAATCATGGCCCTGCAGTCACTCGGGACAATCTTCTTCGCACCAGATGGAAGCTTAATCCTGTATCAAAGCAAGAACCACACTTAAATCAATTCACCAAAACCCTAAACCCTTCTCATCACTCAATTCTATATAAGATGTTCTCGTCCACAACAATCAAATTGCACCTAACATGTTAATTAAAAACTCTTAAACCAATTCACCCAAATTCCCAACCTTCCTCGTCAATGAATTAAACATTATGCCAGGCATTTTAATCAACCAGCGACCAGATGCCCCAGAAATTCAATTACAACAAAATCTGAATTGCAAAGACATAATTAAAATGCTCCGATCACTTACAAAACCCTAAACAGTTCTACCAAAATCCTGAACCAGCAAATTATAAATTATGTTGAGCAACTAAAAAATTGCAATTATCACACTGACAACAAAAACGTGGATACGGACCTAGATGTGTCATTATCAGGGTTGTGACTGATAACGATGGCATAGTCGCCGGAAGCCCTAGCAAAGACACCACGGTCACCGACATGGTGCTCAACGTTGCATATGACAGCTCCTTCAGGGATGGAGCGAAGGGGCAAAACATTACCAACAACGAGAGTGGCCTTCTTGCCGCAGTAGATGAACTGACCAGTATAAAGGCCTTCGGCGGCAACGAAGAGCTCGTTTTGCTTCTTGTATCTGAAGGGATGACGGAAAGTTACCTTGGCGAGTGGGGCACCGCGGCCAGGGTCGTGGATGACGTCGGTGACGACACCCTTGAGGTAGCCGTTCCGCTCCCCGAAGTCGAGGCTGCGGAAGCGAGCCGGGCCCTTGCGGTGGTGAGTGTGGGACTTGAAGACTGAGCCCGCACCCTTACGCTGCGCACGGATCACACGTCCCATTGCAGCTCTGCAGTGTTCGATAACCTACCTCTGAGATGGAAATGGAATTCTAGGTTAACGGAGGCTTATATGAGACTAGTACAAAGTTTCCTATTTCTGGGCTTAGGTCAATATGGGCCGGCCCAAACCCCATTCTGTGAGGAAAATAGCGTAGAAATAAATGAGTAATTAGACTGACAATTGTTCTTTTTGTGATTTTATATATTAACTTCAGGTTTGTCTTAGTAGGATATCAAAGAATAAGACAGGTTTGATAAGCTCAGTTAGAAATATTTAATACATTTTATTTAAAGTTCGAATTTTAGAACTATTAGTTTATAAGAGCTTATAAAAAAAATAATACTTCAAAAAAATTCATAAATATTTTTATATTATCAAAATGATCAAAAAAGATATATACGATAAATTTATTTAAATATTGAAATTAAAAATATTCATTTAATTTATAGTAACGAGAATAAAAATTATTTAACTTAAATTTATAAATTATATATATAATTCCTATTAAGAGTCTTCACTTTGTCTTTACAATTTAAATTTAAATAAGTTCATAAATACACATTTTACTATAATTAAATTTTCAACGTTTTAATAATTTAATTTAATATTACAACTGACAACATCTAATTTCGTTTTAAATCTGCTCTCCACTTTTTCAAATTCCTTATTTTTTCTCACTTTCAACTCAAAAAATCCTTGTTTTTGTTTTTGTATCGTACTCATTCAAAAAAATATAAATGAATAAATTTTTCACATAACACATTGCATGTAGGAAGAAAAGATAGAGAAAGCTTATATAAGAGAGAGATAAGGGGAAAGAAAATCGAGAAAGCTACATGGAGGTGCAGCCGTTTTCTTGATAGAATTTCTGTGACGTTACCTGAGGAAAAACTTGTAACTACAAGAGACCCAGACCCTCAAGTAAGTGTGGATTTATCTTACGGAGTCAATCAAAATATGTCATCATGGGCCTGAAAATTTTTTGTAAATGCTGTTTCGGCCACACACCTTTTGGATTTTGTGAAAGCATGACTTGCAGAGGTGAAGTACCATATAACTAGCCTCTTTAGCATGCTCAAGAGCTATTATAACTCCATTTTTCTATAAAGATCCCAATATAAGAAGCAAAATCAGGAGAACCGTTCATTATATCATGAATGTTGCCTTTAATCTAGCTGACCAAAAGGAAAATCCAGAACAACCTGAAAAGATTGTATAACTTAATATTTGAAAACAGAAACTTTAGATATATGATTATTTATGAATTTATTAAAAGAGTTACCTGACATTTTAATATAACTCTATCGAATCAATGATCCTATTTATGCTGAGACCCTGTTGAAATCTGGTCTAATTTTTCATTCTTCAAGCCAAAAAAAACTAATAATAACAAGTCTAATATGTTTAATTGAAGAACTCTATAGAAACTTGACAAAGGAGATAAAATCATCTAGAAGAAGAAAAGTCGTCTTAGGAAAGACTTGCGGAAACCAACACCAAATGTAAAAAACAACAAAACATTCAAAAAAATGAGTAATATATTCTTTATGATTATTGCATAAAGAACACAGAACAAAGAGACTTCTCTATGTTGCACCTCATTATCACTAGCAACCTAGTATGTAAAATTTTTCAGAGAACAAGAGTCTTGACTAAAAAATTAAAGAAGACCAAATAATAGTACTTCAATCACAGGAGACTCAAAAAAGAAGAAAAAAAAATGAGCAAATTTCTAATTTAAAATACTAGAGACCTCAAGCATCTAATTTAGAACATCTGAAATACAATATTTTTCATATTCTGAATATCAAGCAGGTCGGACAAAAAAATAAGGAAGAGAAAAAAAAAATCAATCCAAATATGAGAAACCTTATATAAGAGTTTACTCCATTATAAGGAACACATGCAATTAATATTATCACCAAAGATTATTCAGAAATAGAAATTAATATTATCATCAGATCCAACTCTAGAAAGTATTCTTAATAACCACATCATAAAGGTTTCTAATGCCCATATAGAAAAAAAAAAACGAAATATAAGAATTTTCTAGTATTTAGATATAAGGAATTTGACTTCTCATAAGAGAGTCCAATGTTTTTTACTATAAGCAAAATTTCAAGCAAGTTTCAAAAGATAAAAATTATTTTCAACTTGAAAATTAGTAACATCCACTAGTAGAAAAATGGTCTTCTACATCGATTCTGAAAGATATTTTACGTCGACTTTGGAACCGATGTTGACCTAGACGATGTAGAAAGTCTTGGACATATAACGTCGATTATACAACCGATGTAATATGTACGTTACTACGTCGGTTGAAAAATAGAAACCGACATCAAATATTAAACTAAAATAACTGAAAGAGGTGATTACTACGTCGGTTGTAGACGTAAAAAGTCTTTTTTTCAAAAATAAAACTAATGGGTTGATAAATAATCGATACAAGAAAACACCACAAAAATTTAGAATTTTTTAACAAGTATAGATATGTGAAATCAAAGGCTAAAATCTAAAAAAATTGATGAAAAATAACAAAAAATAAAAAAAAGAAACCCTAAACGATGACATTTTGGAATTTTCGGAGGCTCAACCGCCTTTGATTATTGGCTAGGGGATTTGTTACCCTATTTCGAGCAACTTTCATTTTTGGAGCGTCTCAATCTAAGCTCTTTATCAAAAGTTATGATCGTTTGAAGTTTTTTCACCCTAAATTTTTGAAACCCTAAATCTATGATAAACCTAATATAAGAAATCTACCATCAAATATATATTAAATCAAGATGTTGATAAAAAATTTGGGTCAAAACTAAATTTCTAACTATTGTTAATGAATTTTACTAAATTGCTAACCTCTTACAAAGAGAAGAGGCAAGGGGTGTCGAAACAAGCATTCAACCGAGACCACCAAGAAGTTTGCGCACACCAAAAGAACGTAGAAGAAGCTAAAAATGGAGCGTCTCGAACCCTAGCAAAACCAATGAACAACAAAGATGCAAATGAAAACTAGTGAGAAGTGGCACTACGTGAAATACAAATGAAAACTAGTGAGAATAAAAGCGACACCACACGAAGGCTGAGAGGATAGGGCAATGAGGCTGAGGAGGAGGCAACGAGGCTGAGGAGAAGGCAACGAGGTTGAGGAGAAGGTGAAGGAGAACATGAAGGAGAAGGAAAAGAAAATGTAAGTGTAAGAGTTAATATCTTTCTTGAAATCCCTAATGTTAACTTTAGGGACATACTACGTCGGTTGGGAGTCGCTAACTGACGTAGTATTTGACTAATTATTACCAAATTTTTTTCAAAATTCACTCGCGCTCCAAGAAAAGGATATTACATCGGTTGGAAATGGGTTGCAGACTACGTTGGTTAGCACCTCCCAACCGACGTAGTATCTTGAGCACCATTACAAAGTTTTCAAATTTTGAATTTTTACTTTTTTCAGTCTTTTCTATGTCGGTTATGAGTGACAACCAACGTAGAATATGATATATTACGTCGGCTTTGAGTTAACTGACGTAATATCTCTTAAAATATTTATAAAAATGTCACTGCGTTTTTATTTATATCGGTTTCATTTTAATCCACCTATTATCCTGACTTAAAATGTATTTTTTGTACTAGTGATGAAACTCACTTTTACACTTGGGAGAACAAAGATTAGTCCAATTAATAATGATAGTAGCTTGTTTAGAAAAATCAGTGGTCAATCTATTTAAGCAAACTAATAGGTCATTTATAGACATAAAAGATATAAGAAAAAAAAACCAACAATAACAATATTTACCAAGTGAAGTTTGCCTATCGTACTTAAAGCTCAACCTTTCCAAGAGGCAAGTTTTATTCTAACTTGATTAGGAAGAGGTTGAAGATAATGAGTTTTAGGAGCACCAAGAAAGATTGGGATACCAAAATAAACATAAGGTATGGTCACACGACTACACTTAAAGCAAATTTAACTCTTCTAATGAAACTCACATAATCATCAACAAAGAAAAAATTACTCTTAGCATAATTAATGTGTTGACCACAACAGGAACCATAAGAATTTAAAGCTTCATAAGATTTTTTAAAGTAATTTTATCATCCCTGCAACAATATAATCTATATACAGAACATGTGAGGAAAAAGTGTAACATCCTAAATATTTGAGATATTAAAAGTTAATGGACAAATTTAGTTTTCATATTTAGTGTCAAAATTATTATATCGTATAATTAATGCACAGTTATTGTTTGACCAGAATGGTGTGATTATAGTAAAATTTGATAGATATAGTCTAACATCGGATACTATATTGATAGTTTTCAAATTTATCCAAATAAGACAATCAGATAAATTCATTTGTCATCCTGTGAATAATATAAGTTTAGAAAAATAAATAAATTCTAATTCACATTAAATATTAAAGATAAACTCAACTTATAATTGATATCACATCAATACATTACTAAAGTTAGAAACTTTCTTTATATTTCAATAAAATGAAACTAAATTTTAGAATTCAACTAATTTATCATCAAATATTCGAGATTTAACCAAAAACAATGATTATTAAAAACATTATAAATAGAACTTTTATGAATATACAAAACACATTTTACATTCTTTACCATAAACACGATAAAAAATAACTTTTAGATGTACAATCCAGAAGTCAAAATAGTTATTTAAATAATTCAATTCGAAAGTTATTCTTTACTTTTGGATGGTATAATAACTTTTGGGAGTCCAGAATTCATTTTATAAACCATAAGGGTACATTGAAGATTTACATATTTATGGAGGTGAAAAGGAAATTATGGTAGTGCAGAAAGAATTAAAAATAATGAAGCTTTTAAATTTTGGTGTCCAACTCCTAAGACTAATAAGACGTGTTTATTTATATGACTCGCTCTCTATATATTTTGTTGTTCACAGAATTATTTGCACCTAGCTCTTTGAAAGTGTGCTGCATGTTTTATAAAAGCCCATTTATATATATCCTTAAACTTCTCGTACAATAATAATGAAATATTTCTTACATTATTGTAATTATAGTGATCGAATGTTATAATTCGTAGTTTTTATCCCTTGGCAAAAGTCTAGAATTACAACTTTTGCATTGGAAGAGAGAATGCCATTTGTATTAATTATCATTATAGAAATAAACATACAGAAATTTTTGCATTAAGAGGGATACATGTATCATTCCAGAATTTGCACTTGTTAAATTCATGGCCCTGCAGTCACAATGAAGCTTAATCCTGTATCGAAACAAGAACCACAGTTAAACCACACTCAAATTATAAATATAATTTTCTTTATTTAATGATTAATGATATCTAAAACTGTGGTTCAACCCAAATTATATGTAACAATTTTAGAGCCTTAAACAAAAATTAAGATATAAATTATTTAATATGATTAACAACTTTTATTTTACTTTTTAATATTTTGAGTTGTAAACTTATTTATTAAAATTTGATTACAATTAAACAATTTCAGTGATAGCTTTGCATTGGTTTATCGGTTATCACTTTTCAAGTGTGGTTTTAAAAATTTTTATAGTTTATATCACTCATCGTTTGAATTGAGAGTAAAAAAAATGAGAGAGGATATGAATTGAAAAAAATATTATTTAAAATAAGAATAATTGAATAAGAAAATGAAAAAAATAGTTTGATGACAATTCAATGATTTTTCTAAAAGTAAGTAACCGAAAGGATAAGAAAAAGAGATATAAAATATGAAACTTAAGAAAAAAATAAAAATACTAGACATTCTCTTAGAAGTGATTATTTTTTCTAATAATTTATATCAACAAAATTATTAAAAAAATTGGACCTTGTAAATTTTTGTCGGCCTTAAGCTCTGTTGTTTTTAATTGAATATAAAAACTCTGATCTAACGAGAACTGGTGAACCGATTTAGTACATGCTTTATTAAAATTATAAAGCCAACCTTTAATTCAACTAATCCAAATTTTGTGAACCGTTCAAAAAATCAAATAAAAATGGTAAAAAATGAAAGCAGTTTAAAGATATTTTTTTAATGTCATTTTTATCTTAAAATAAAATAATATAAAGCAATTGTTATTTTAAATAATTATTCTGTATGGTGGAAACTTAAATCTAAATATTATACTATATTTGATTTTTAAGTGTATTTCAAAGGCTAAAAACTTATAAAATATATTATTTTAAATTTTTTTAATATTATTAAGCTATAATATTATATTTTTAGTGTTTATTTTATATTATTTAATTATTTAATTATTTATACTATTTTATTAATATTAGCACAATCATCTTTCAATCAATGAACTTTTGATTCAGAGTCATAATTAGTTTAATGACTGATCTAAAGTCCAAAGCATATTAAAAAAAAATTATTACGACTCTTGAGTGATAATATGAATTATAAGAGGAAATGCAAACTATAATATTCAAATAACAATGATATTAATCCCCAAAAGAAGAATATCGTTAGCAAACAAAAAATAATAATATTAATTATAATACTAAAAAGATCATTCACTGAAAAAATAATAATGAAAAGATCAAGGGAACACACACTTATGGCCGTTGGTTCAAGTGCTCTATCACAAATGAAATTTGAAAAACATATCACATGATAACTATTGACTATATATCAAATTTGACCATCATTCAAAATGTGCGTACCTAAAATCAGTGTTTGGATGGGAACAAAAGCAACTAAAGGAAGACAAAAGACAGTGAGTTATTTCTTGTCTCATTGAATTCAAGCAAGTACAAATCGAAGCTGAACAATTTGTTTGAATTTTGGAAGACACACTTGGTATTTTCAATTTATAAATACTTAGAAATGGTTTAGTTTTCGTGTTTGGTATAGAGTCTCTTTCATGATACAATTTTTTTAAAAAATTAACATTACCTAACATGGTAGGTTATTATCTCTTTTGATTCACCAAAAGAAAATGCAATCCTTTTTGCTAAAGGTATTATAGGGAATATATATATATACTTTTCAAATTCTAGTTGATTGGAAAAAAATTAAGACAATAAGAAATACAAATTATCATAATTAAGCTCATAATAGAATAAATAAAGCAAATTATTACAACTATTTTTTGGAACATGAACAATTCATAACGTACAAAATATGTCATTTCTCAAACTTATATTCCCTAAAAAACATGAAAAGATCTTTGAACAAATTTATTCTAATAAAAAAGAAAGAGGAAGTAACAACAATTATAATTATATTCTTGACAATTTCATACATTGAATAAGCATCAAACATAGACATTAGTCTTTAAACGACAACTTCAAAAAAAAAATAATAATAATAAATTGTCGTGGATGAGTTTGAACTCATAAAAAAGAACAACTTTTTTTTTCTCCACCATCATCAATATATATAAAGTTGTTTGGATTCTTTAACTTTGAAGATGTTTTGGAACAAATATTTGGCCTTAAGTGAAATTTTATTTGCTTTTTCTTCTTCCTTTTAGAGACCAAATGCATGATGTAGAGGTAGAGATGTGACATGGAAAAATGAAAAAGAATGAGATTGAATAGGACGTGGAGTGAAGAGAGTTACTACTGAATGAATGGATGATTAGCACATGATGAAAATTAGATGAATATATAGTAAAGAATGTGAGATATAAATGTGGAAAAGAAAAATGAGATTAAATAAGACATGAAGTGAAGAGAGAACCTTAAACTAGGACAACAAACGAAGGTGTGGTAAGAATACTGAGATTACAGGTGGAGGGGTGCAAGGACAATGAAATGTTGGAAAATGGTTAGTTTAAAGAGGGAATAAATTCAACTATAAACAATTTTCACAATTAATGATAAAATTTCTTTGAATTAGTCTTTTCGAATATTTATTTTCGAAGAAAACCTTGTAACTATTCAGAGGATATTTCAAGATATTGTTTATCAATAAAATAAAATAAAAAGATCAATTTTGTTAACAATTTAAAAGATTAAGAGTATGGGTTGACCCGACACCTCGTCACTAATTTGAGAAGGTTGATTTATTTTGAGTTTGTTAACTTGCTTTGATCCAGTGGTGTTTTTTAATGAAAAATTAGAATAAAAAAATAAATTAAAAAATTACTTTTATTATATTATTTGAATAATATAGACATACAATAATATTAATATTGTAAATTTAATAATTATCTCTATAAATTAAATTTCAACTATTATTATAATGGCGTAATTTAATATAGATAATAATTCTTTTAATTTATTTAATTATAATTATTAATTAATTAAAGATTATATAATATTTAAATAATTAATTTTAATTTTAATATATATATATATATTAAATAAAAAATATTTTTAAAAATATTTACATGGCAAGTTACAAATCTTATTTTTGATAGGCCAACAATCCCTTGAGTGAAGAATGGATTGGAATGTCCTATGAGTTGGAATGTTCATATATAAAGATGGACCAATAAATAAAAGGTTAACTATTTAAATTAATTAAATTTTAATTATATGTAATTTTTTAATCAACTAAATTATAATTATTTAATATTTGACATGAAACTTGAAAAGATTAAGTGGGATCTTCAATATGGATAGTTAAATAGGAGTCTCAGTGGATCACATCATAGAATTATTAAATTTTGTTAAGATAAATTCTAGCTTAATCTTAAAAAAAATTAGCTTATAAGCCACTTATATTATTACTTATATATTATATCCAACAACTAAAATAAATATTTTTTATTCTAAAACAATTTTTTGCTAACACCCTTGTGAAACAATCATTCACAATATCCTTCTAGTTAATCCTTATCAAGAATCAGGCCAAAATTAGTAGAATTAGCCTGTAGAATTGATCCGTTTCGGCTCTATTAAAAACTTAAACATAAAAGTTAGATAAAAAAGAATAAAGAACAAACTATTATATTAATTTACTTTTAAAATATTATTATATTTAATAATTGTCTACTCAGTCTAATCAGAAAAACTAGAATGAAAACTCTAAATAAATATTTTGAACTCTAAACAATTTTTTCTTTAACACTTTTTGTGAAAAATCTCTCACAAAACCTTTCTTTTTAATCATTGTCAAGCAATATAATTATCAATAGAAAAGGAATTTTAAAGAAAAAATGAAAAAAAATATATCATTTGAATTAATGAAAGAAGACAAACTGTGATAAAATGAAACTGATTTGTATTCCATGTTTAAGACTTGAATAGTCTTATCTCATCGTTTGATAAGAACAATATTGAATGACTCTTACACAATCTATTTTAATGATAACAAATAAAATAAAATTTTAGAATATATTTTATAATAAAATTTACATTGGAATTAAAACGATAATACAACTTAAGATAACATTTATACTATTTATAAAATTATTTCTATCCACAATCATACCCAACGCCCAACACATTGTTATTTAATAGGATTTAATTTCATTTAAAATTAATACTAAAATAAGAATATTTTTACTTGATTTTCTAAAATTAAATCATACTTCAAAAAATTATATCACATATAAAAGCAAATGCATTATTTTTTTTCACAATGTTACGCATTTCCTTTTTTTTTATGCATATTCTAATATTACTAAATCAAAGCTTTCCAAAACAAAATATTGCCTGATAGTAAAAGCTAATTGCAATAATTACACATTATCTAATATATAAAGGGATTTACATTAACATTCAAAATAAAAAACAATAAACTCTGCAATGAATACTTTCTTAAGCGTATAAAAGATAGAATGCATTAAATAAAAGATATAATACATTAAATACAAAGTTCGCATATCTTACACGAAACAAAAAAAGAAGATTCTTTTTTAATTATCCAAACAATCATATAATAGTATAATTATCGTAAAAATGTAAGTGGGAATTAGAGTCCTATACGGAATTAAAATAAAAAGTTAAATAATATATAAAATAATAAATCACAAATTTATTGACTTAAGTTTTTAGACATGTTGTAGTTTTCTATATGGATTGTGTTATAAGTTATTAACACTGAATCTCTTGAACAAATTTCTCCTTAAAAAATTCTTATAATCAATTTTCATTATATAGTAAAATCTTTTAAAGTGTTTTAAAATAAAGATGAACACAATCTAAAATTGGAGTAACCCAATACAAAAAAAAATCATTATTCTTCTGATATATTTATAGTGTTTATATTAATAAATGTTTACACTCAAATTTTGTAAATAAATGTTTTATTAAAAGTTTTTTTTTTAATTACGGACATTTGTTTATTAAAATATCTATCAATTACTATATTTTTTGTAAACATTCATAAAAAAAAGTTAAACTCTATTAAACTTATTTCTAGAATTAACATTTTACTTATATATAATAATATGAAATGAAGAATTTCTTTTTAATGAATCTCAAAGTTTACTTCTCAAGTTCATTTTTATTCTTGAAAACTATAACCTTATTTTACAAATTTGTTTTGAAAAACTCTTTCACAGACATCTTATCTTAATATGCTAAATATTTTATCTTTTTTTAGTAACCACATAAATTATCATATTAAAATAGGTTCAATAGCAAAATTAACTGCAATTTCTACCAAATTTGACTACTTTGACTTGATAAAAAAATTCACCCTTACTTTGATGTTTGGTAAAGGCATGTTGTCCAAAAATGCATATATTATTTATATCAATAAATAGATATGACAAATAAGATGTATAGGTAGACGTATTTTTTCTTAAGTTTTTGAATTGAAATTCATTTATAAGGTGTGATTTAATATAATAAAACAGTTATTTAAAATATTAGTAGAAAAATGACCCTTTATGTCGGTTTTAAAAGATATTTTATATTGGTTATGCAACTGAAGTTGGTGTAGGTTAAAAAATCCTGGACATATAATGTCGGTTATGCAACCCACGTAATATATACGTCAGTTGAAAATAAAAACCGACATTATATATCCAACTAAAATAACTAAAAGAGGTGGATACTACGTTGGTTGGAGTTGGAACCGACGTAGAAGAGGACTGTTTACATCGGTTGTAAGCTTACAAAAAATTTTAGAATCTTCTAACAAGTATAGATATGTGAAATAAAAGGCTACAATCTGAAAAAAAAAGGTAAAAAATAACAAAAAACTAAAAAAGAAACCCTAAATGATGGAATTTTGAAATTTCCATAGGCCCAACCGTCTTTGACTGTTGGCCCCAGTGAATTCGTTACCCCATTTCGAACAACTTTCATTTTTGGAGCATCTCAATCCAAGCTCTCTATCAAAAGTTATGGTCGTTTGAAGTTTTTTCGTCCTAAGTTTTTCAAACCCTAAATCTATGATAAACTTATACAATATAAGAACTCTACCATCAAATATATACTAAATCAAGATGCTGATAAAAAATTTGGGTCAAAAATAAAATTTAACTATTTTTAATGAATTTTACAAATTTGTTAACCTCTTATAAAGAGAAGAGGCAAGGGTTGTCGAACCAAGAATTCAATCCGCGCACACCAAATGAACATGGAAGAAGCCGAAAATGGAGCCAAACGAACCCTAGCAAAACCAGTGAACAACAAATATGCAAATGTGAGAAGAAAAAGCGTCACCACGCGAAATAAAAATGAAAACTAGTGAGAATAAAAGTTACACCATAGGAAGGTTTAGAGGAGAAGGCAACGAGCGAGGGTGAAGAGGAGACAACGAGGGTGAGGAGAAGGTGAAAGAGAATAAAATGAAAGAATAAACGAAAAGTGATACCCAACAGTTAATATCTCTCTTAAAATCCCTAATTTTAATTCGAGGGACATATTACGTCTGTTAGGAGCTCCCAACTGACGTAATATAGGCTACATACTACGCTAGTTGACACCTCCCAACTGACGTAGTATCTCCAGCGCCATTAAAAAGTTTTCAAATTTTGAAATTTTACTTTTTTTCAGTGTTTTTTTACGTATATGGTGTATTATGTCGAGTTTGAGTTAACCGACGTAATATCTCTTCAAATATTTATAAAAATATGACCATGTTTTTGTTTATATAAGTTCTGTTTTAATCAACATATTATCCTTACATAGAATGTGTTTTTTTATTAGTGAAAAGTTAGTTTTCAATATATAAATGAATGCATGATCATGTTTATCATAAATTACTTGAAAAGTTGTTCAAATGTAGTTTGGGGTTTTCATAACCACTTAACATCTTTCAAATTAATTGTACACCACACTTGTCCTAATACTAATTTGGTTGCAATGTTTGATTCATAACACTATTTTTGTTGGCTATTTTGATATATAACTTCACAACATAACCTAATTATAAATATTGATTCTAAACCATTATATTACTTTGAATGCATTTAACAAATCAAAATTGATTAAACATCATTAGACTAGTATGACAGTTTTGATTGATAGGTCTTATAACATTATTAAATTCAGGTCCTTGATAAGACCTAATGCATATTTGACAGTAGTAGAAAATTGAGTTTCAACCAAAGTAATAAAAGATTTAATGCAACCATGTACTTCAGATTTAGTTTTCAAAAGAAAAATTCAAGTATGCCTAGAAAAATCATCCACAATAGTTAAAAAATATCTATGTCCATCCACAAAAGTAATGGCTAATGGTCCCCAAATATTCATATGTAACAAATCAAAAATTTTATTGCTTGAAGAAGTACTTACAGTAAATGAAATTCTGTTCTATTTAGCAAGTGGACATATTTGACAAAAATCATCATGTTTTGCTAGAAATATAATTAAACATTGTTGACAATACAAATAGTTTGTCCTTAGACAAGTGACCTAGTCTAAAATGTCAATCATTCACCTTATTAACAGACACTGAATTTATTGAAATTGAATCTGGGGCAAAGTGTTTTCCTAGTCCCTTAGAATTTTCAAGAACATAGAGTCTGTGGTGTATCTTAGCAAAACCAATCATCCTCACAGTGTGATTGTCTTGTATTTCACAGATTTGACCAGTAAACTTAATGGAACAATAAGATTTTATGGCTAGTTGAGATACTGAAATGAGATTGAAGTTAAATCCTGGTATGTATAGTACATTATGCATAATGAATGTAGTAGAAAATATGATAGTGCCTTTAATGTTTGCATAAACTGGTTCCATTAGGTAACTTGATAAGAATATCAGGAATAGTTCTATATGTAGCAAAATTCTCTAGAGATGAACTAATATGATCTGTGGCACCTGAATCTAAGACCCAAAGGACAAATTTTGG
>Ga0209700_104980_pt1 | contig 23120 bp, 7 predicted proteins | sample SiratroredBW_FD_187528 | JGI IMG/M metagenome (GOLD analysis project Ga0209700, IMG submission 187528) | Root nodule microbial communities of legume samples collected from California, USA - Siratro red BW (SPAdes) (version 2) | ecosystem: Host-associated > Plants > Roots > Nodule | place: USA... | reverse complement strand
TAATTTTTGTTTCAAAAAAAAAAAAAAAAAAATTGTCATCAACAATATATAATATATTTACTCATTGTTCATCCACTCTTATTCATTCTAACGTTTTTTATTTTATTGTCTATTTAACTAAATTCTTTTACTACAATTAGAAATAAAAATAAAATTAGTGATATTTTTATGATTTTAAGTACATTTTATCAAGCTTATCCAAAAACCTACTTTTTCCACCTCGTAATATAGATATTTTATCTAACTAAATTATAATTTTTATATAATCCACCTTTGTTACTATATAATCTTTTTTATCTTATTTTTTCTACCATTTTATTTGCAATCATTTATGCATAAAGTAAGTTTGTGTCTTTTACAAAAATCAATTGAGTATATAACCTTAGATAAAACATTACTCAATCTCTTTGGGAACATTTTAAAAATAATCTCATAAAAATATCTACCAACAATATTAACGAGTATTCATCTATAAGGATCATCCTTTTTCTAGTATCAATATTATGAAAGATGCGATACTTTCCCCTCGCCACTTTTCTCTTCAATAAAATTCTCATATACCAATAAACTTACGTTAACATCTAATATTTCTTTTTTCATTTACTAGTTTTTGTTTTGAACGACCTTGGTAACTTTTGTAAAATCTGCTCTAATAATTGTATTTTTAGATTAAAAAATTTAATTATCGTATGATGTTGAGTTAAATAGAATAAATTTTTAACATAATATGAGAACGCCGAATAATAGCGCATCTCTCACACAAAGAAAGTGTATTTTACACTTAATTTTCATAAAATAATAGAAAATAATGTAGCAAGTAGATATCTCAGGAAAAAAGGTATGTAATTTACAAAAGCAACCAAACAAAAAATATCCATTTTATTATAATAATTGAATTTATTATTATTATTTCTATATAATATCAAGATAACTTAATATAGTAGTTTATTAACATATTATTATATATTTCTTAATTAGTCTCCTTATCAATAAATATATTAATTTTGTAGATTTTAATTGCAGTATTATTTACACTTATTAATTACTATACTAAGAAATATTAATTTAATTTTTTATTTATGAATTATTATAATAAATCATAAATTTATTAATTTATTTTATAAATAGATATACTAATTTATAAATTCATTAATTGATATATTAATTTATATTTATTAATCAATTACTAATTATATTTTTATATTTATTAATTAATTTATAATTTATATTAAATATAGTATAATAATAAATAATTATTGAATTTCTTATTATAAAATAAATATTTTGTCAAATTAATATATTAATAATACATAAATAATTTATTACATATATTATATGTGGAAGGATCTAGTCACTTCAAGAATAATTTTAAAAAACATAATATTAACTTTATTTTTCATTTTCTTCAAATCTGACTGGTAAAATTTTTACTAGAATTGGATTTTAAAAAGAGAAATATGAGAATGGGGAATAAATTTGTTAAAACTGTTGTTTTGGTAATTTGATTTGTCCTCGATACGTATACTGTATTATAATATTTATGGTATATATATTATATAACTATTAAAAAAAGTTATTAATATTTAATTAATTATAAACAATGATTAATGTATGAACTTATTGTAAATAAAAGAAAAACAGTTGAAGAGTTTGAATGATAATTATCAATTACCATTGGTCCTGTTGGACTAAAATGACGGCCCGTAAAAGCATAGGGTGATTTTATCTTGGGTCTGTAAAGCATAGCCCATAACATATTGTGTTTAACATAACAACATATGGTGATTTTGTTTACATTTTTTCCCCTTTGCCCTGATATTTTTCTTTTTTATTACAGGTCATCAATAATTTTAAGATGTATATGGTAATATAAAAGAACGAGACAACTAAATATTTTAGTATATTATGATTTCGACAAATTCTTCCTCCACCCCGTACCCTCTTCCTGCACCCCCATATAATTTTTTTATTCCATAAGTGCCCTTCATGAAATTACATAAATATCCCTATCTTAATAAAATCTCTTCCCTTCCCAACTGGATAACCAGGCCATCCGGTTTAATTTTTTGAAAATGAGAACCGGATGCACCCCCTATCCGGTTCACAATTTCAAAAAACTGTAAACCGGATCGCCTAGTCATCCGGTTGTCTATTTTGACAACCGGATGACCAGGCCATCCGATTTACAGTTTTTTGAAATTATAAACCGCCGGTTCTCATTTTAAAAAAAAATACCGTCCGGTAAGAGAACCTTCGTCTGGTTTACATAAGCCATTCGTGACTTCCGTTCCTTCGTTATTCAAAATCTTTCAATTAATCCTTCATAGAAGCATTAGGTAACCAATTTATGATGTTTATTAGCAATTAGTAGGTGATATTGATGATTATAGTAGTTGATTTGGGATTTGGGGGGCTGTCGACGGCAAATTTGAGGATTTTTCGATCTGCTGGGTTAAGAACCGGATGGAGTCGTCCGGTTTGTATTTTTTTTTTAAAATGAGAACCGGATGCACCCCCATCCGGTTCACAATTTCAAAAAATAAAAGAAAGAGTATTTATGTAATTTCATGAAGGGCAGTCGTGAAAAAAAAAATTATATGAGGGTACAGGAAGAGGGTACAGAGGTGGAGGAAGAATTTGTCTATAATTTCTCCTTAAAATCCCTTCTTTTTGTAATGTCTATGTTCAAAAAAACATTTTGATATGTATTATATTTTGTAATTTTTAAATTTAAATTTCAAATGATTTGAAAAAATTACAAAAAAATTATCTCTCTAAACATTTGTTTTCATATACCGATTTTTAACATTTTTGGAACTTACGGGAAAGTATATTTGAATTTCGTCCGAAAGAGTCAAAATGTTGCCAGACTTTTTCTTTGCATTGGAACTTACAATTATATATTAAATAATAATGAATTAAAAAATTTAATAAATTAAAATTATTTTATACATAATCTAACGGGTAGAAATTCTCTCTTCTAATTAGTCTATTTTTTTTTTAATTTGTGAATTGTTGTTTATGGATGGAAGAGTTTGTATTTTTCTTATTTTTTATCTTAAAAGTTCTTACTAAAAAATTGTCCAAAAAATTATTTCTATGAAGTTACTTTTTCTAACTTTTCAAAGTTACAAAAGTATTTTTATAAATTTTAATGAAAAGAAAACCATGCATTCAATTTATGAATTAAGAAGAAAAAAATGTTAATTTTTAAACAAAAATATTATAAATTCTTCAAACTTTAATCCAAACATTCAGCAATCAAACATATAATTTTTCTTGCCAGACTTTTCAGTGTGCGTATTCATGATTCTGGACTCTTCCTTCCATATATAACTTGTCAACGTAATGAAGAGAAAGTTAATCCAGGTCTCTCTAGCTTATTACAAATAGATCAATTGGAAATTTTGAGGCATGGCATTATTACTTCATGATATGTTTTTCTTTCATTCTTACCCCTACTTTCCTACGTTGAGTGACAAGGATAAACAATTTATATCACCAACCAACATAATAATTGAATAAAAATATAATATTTACATAATTTAATAACAATATAATATGTATCATATAAAAAAATAAATAAACTTTATTATATATATATATATATATCAAGTACTGAATATGGTAACCTGTGAATGACAGCTTCCGATTTGGTCTGGTACCATGATCACATATTAAGAGCAAAGATTATATAACTTCCTCGTTTAGGACTAATAATAAAAAGAAATAAAAGACATAAAAAGGAAAATTAAATGGGACAGGTGTAAAGCAAAGATTCAGTGATATAAAATAGAGCGAAGAGTTTCCCCTGAAAGAGTGCAATGCCAAAAGGAGGTATTGTCTTGTAGTTTGTGGGAGCATGTCGAAGAGCAAAAAGTCTAGCTTGGGTCGCCAAAAGATCCCAATAGAGAAAATACCGAAGAAGAGTCATCTGCAAGTTACGTTCTCGAAACGTCGTTCGGGAGTGTTCAAGAAAGCCAGTGAACTCTGCACCCTTTGTGGGGTAGAGATCGCGATCGTGGTTTTCTCTCCTGCTGATAAGGCCTTCTCTTTTGGGCACCCAGAAGTTGAGTCCCTCATCGATCGCTACACCACGCGGAACCCTCCACAAGACTCCAGTGCGCACCACCTGGTTGAGGCTCATCGGAATGCCAATGTTCGTGATCTGAACATGCAGCTCACTCAGGTTTTTAGCCTTTTGGAGGGTGAAAAGAAGCGAGGGGATGATCTGGACCATGTGAGGAAAGCTAGGCAGAGGCAGTTCTGGTGGGAGGGCCCTGTTGATGACCTTGGATTGCATGAGCTGCTCCAGTTGAAGGCCTCCGTTGAGGACCTCAAGAAGAACCTTGAAAAACATGCCAGCAAGTTCATGATTGACCACTCTACTGCTATGTCTTCTTCGTCGATTCTTGGACCTAATAATGGATTTGGTGCACTTGAACGCTATGATGCCTTTGATAACAAACCTGATGTTGGGATTGCCATTGCTTCTTCGCTTCCTAATCCCCACTATCTCGCATTTCGAACTGGGTATCTTTGATCTTGTTCTATTCTTTTCGGATTCTTGCTTTTGGATTCAGAGGGGTGAATCAGAAACACTCTTAAGTTAAGGTTATACTTTATTGTGGTTTAAAATAATCTGTCCTTTATATATATAATTAATCATGGACTCTGGACAATGAAATAAAACTTCACCTTTTGCTTCCTTGCTTGTTCACTAGTCTCTTTCTTCCTCGAGTAAGATTTTTTCCTTTTCAAGTTGTTTTTTTTTTTTTATTCCAACAACACAAAAGGCCATTTTTGATTGTGAATATTCATTTATTGAGAAGATTGAATGTGTATAAGTACTACTTTTGAAGAAGAAAAGATGGAGTATATGAAAAAGAAAACGGGTAGTGATTCTTTGAGCTTATGAGTGTAGTTCGTCGTCATCAAGGTGTTTGTGTAAACTTTTTGTTGTCTCAATCTTAAGAAACTCTCAAAGAAAAGGTTGTTGACTGTGACAATGATATTAACAGAGTAAAAACCCTTGAATTAGTTTGGGAATTAGTTGAATTAGTTTGGCGGTAAAGGCCTTTACATTGCAAGAGAAGTAAGAATTGGGATGAGTTTGGAGGAAGGATAGTTAAAGAGAAAATTTGGGAAGAGAAACCACTTTTAACCGTCATTATGCTAAAATTATTAATGACTATTACTAGAGTTAATTTTAAACTAATAAAATAGTTTCATTTTTTTAAGAATAAAATATCAAATTAAATTTAGCGCTAAAAATATAATTTTTTTTTAATTTTTTTTGTATAACTTATATTTAAATTATATATTAACTAAAGTGTGCTTATAATATGAAGCAACCATTTTAGTTTATTAATTTTCCTTTTAAAACCAAATATTCTTCAGATTCAAAAATAAAAAGAGGACTGCTGAGATACGAATACATGTATGTATATTGAAAATTAGATTGAATTGACTTAGAATGATAGTAAAAACCTAATATTTATCATTTATATAGTAAGATTATTAAATCATGAACTGTGATGAAGGAGCGGAGGCCATTATATCATATACCTGATATATAAAAATATCAATATATCAGATTATAAATGGTTAATTAAATTTAAGTGCGTTGAAGGGGAGAGTTACAAATAAACCCAATAATTTTGAGTTTGGTCTTTTGATTACTTTTTATTTAATATTATAAACTTATGCAACTTTTCAATTTCTCTTAACAGAATTGGTAAAATAAATGATACAAACAAGGAAAAAAATCATTGAATCATGAGATTCGAATCAATGATACCAAATTTCACCCATTTATAATTCATGTATAAATCTATACGAATTCATTTGAAATCTATTTTATTATATGAGTTGATAGTAAGCCATATCACATCGAATCTTAACATATAAATGGTGAACTTTAAGGTTATAATAATTGTTGGCCTGGGTGGTGAAGACGGTGACCGCCACGTTACGGCGGAGGAGGAGGCGGCCGAAGTTGAGAAGGGGTAAGGTGTGTGTTGCCGAAGCAGTGAATTTTCATAAATGGAACCAGTGAAGTCATATTAACCAATCTGTCCTCTGTTTGGTTTGGTGATACATCATGGTCTGAATTGAGGTACAAACATGGGTTATTGTTGCTGTTTAATGGAAGGTTATTGTTGCTGACAAGAAAACCTTGTTTATAAGAGAAGTTTTTTTTTTTTTTTTTTTTTTTTTTTTTTTTTTCATTTTTTCTCATAACATAAACCTGCCTACCTAAAAACTCTGAAAACTAGAATCAAATTTATATGATATATTTATAAAATTTATTATTTATATTTATAAAAAACTCTCATTATAGTAAGTTGATACGATACAATGGAGGTTTGGAAATTGAGACCTCATTCTTATACATAATACCTAAGTCTTATTAAAATAATGTGAGATCTAATTCATTTCAACTTTTTCATTATGGATAACATTTGGTTGAAATTAGAGAGCTTATAGGTGGAAGTGTTGGTAATATCATGTTCTTGAGAGTATCTCCAAGAGAATATGTATTCATTCCTTAAAAGAAATAAACAGAGCACATATGAATATAAACTGGATGTCTCCAACAATAAATTCATTCTGTTTAAAAAGTAAAGTAACCCCTTAAAACATAAAAATATGCATCAAACCAACATAAGATATCAAACTGACAATCAACAATACACAACTGACAATCGGTCCATTTTAACGAGAGCAGATAAGTGACAACGTTGAATTGGGAACTGATAAAGCCAAAGAATAGCCGCGTTCCATTTGAGGAAAGGGAGAGTAAAAACATGCAGTAATGCGGAAATTAAAATCAACTTATATTTTATTTTTTTCTCCTATTATCGCATAAAAGTTTATCCACTGATAACTAATGTAATAAAAAAAAATGGCCTACGGAAAGAATGAAAAGAACGAGAAGTTCAGGCAAAAATAAGTGGAACAAAAGTAGTAGACAGTGGAATGTAGCAGTAAATTACACACATCCAGACCTTATACAATCATTAAAAATATCCTCTAAACTGTGTTTGCGCCTTTAAAGATCTTATCTTGACGCAATTTTGTGTCAAGCAAACTGGGTCAGAAGAAAAACTGAACGAGCTCTTTTCAAGAACCCAATGACCTTCTTTCCACTTCACTCTGCGGCAGTTTCATCACTGTCATCTCCTTCATTTCTGATATCTGGCAATGTATCAAGATCAGTTCGAGCTTCAGCCACATCCTCATGCATACCACTATCAGAAGAATCGATGGCATCTTCTTCAGATGAATCCAAAGTTTCATTGGCAGATGAAGAGTCTGATGTTTCATCAGTTTCACCTGTTTGGGTGTCTCCTTTGGACGTTTCATCCTTCGTGGCATCGGCATTCTGTGTTTCAGTCGTCTCATTGTTGCCTTGGGACTTGTCACTTTCAGAGCTATCAGATTCAGACCTCTCATTTCTGTAAGGGTTCTCGGTAACATTTGACGCTGCTAGATTAGATGATTCTCCCGCAGCTGCATCTCCATTTTCAGTTTTAACAGAGTCAGCCGAATCAGTATTATGCAGCTTTTCTTCAGAATTTCCGCTGCCACTATGCTCTAATCCCTCTGTTTGCACAATTTTAACATCTTCAGTGTTTGTTGTGTTGTTCGTGGTGCTCTGAGCTTGGTCAGATTCAACTAATATCACTGTTTTATTTTGTTCAGATGAACTCGTAGTGTCATTACCAGTTCCGGTCAAGTTATTGCTCACTCCTGTGGTCACTACTGTCAGATTAGTGCTTGATTCCAAGTGGCTGTCAGAGTTTGTTGAGGTTGTTTTATTTAGATATGAGGTATCATCCACAGGATTGGACAAAGTATTATTTCCAGTCTCTTTAACAGCAGTTTCATTTGAAGAAATCCCGTCTATCACATCACCTTCTGAAGACCTCAAATCTGAATCATTTTGATTCCTGATACTTTCATCTGAATAAGTTGTCTCGTTTTCAGATTTTGTGATATTCATTTCTGAGTTTACATCAGAGTTTTCCAAGCTAAGTGTCTCAATTTCCGTGTTAGTTGCATGAGTATCATGAGCCACGGCACTAGAAGCATCATCCCCCTTGTAATGTTCCTCCCGCGCCTCATGATTGTTGTGGTTTTCAACTAAACCCCCTTTTTCCTCATCCCCATTTCCGTTCTCCTTCTCATCAGGCTCTTCTTCTTTCTCTTTCTCTTCTTCCAAGAACTCTTCATCACGATCAGTAGTATCCACCTCTGGTTTCTCTTGATCATTTTCATCAATCTCATCATCTCCTACCCCTCTTCCTTCATCTTCAACATCTTCATTTTTGTTTTCATCCTCCTCCTGCTCTTCTGCTCCATGATTATTTTTTTCTTCGCCTTGTTCTCTGCCTTCACGCTTGTTATCTCCGTGTTCTTCAGTTTCATGCTTGCTTCCATCTTCTTGTTCTTCGTGATCATGTTTATTTTCTTCATCCTCTTCAATATGGTCATCTTCCTCATCTTCCTCATGTTTTTCATTCTGACTTTCGTCATGCTTCCCTGGAAGAAGGTCTTTTCTACCAAGTTTCAGGATCGGATCTGCCTGGGAACTGACAGAAAGTTTTGTATCCTTATTGTCAAATTCCTTCTTCTTATCATGATTGTGCTTAACCTGGTAGATCAACCAGAAGCAAACACCAAGCAACAGGAGAATTTGCAGAACATGCTTTACCTTGATGCCTTTGGACCTATGAGTCCTACTTGGAAACCGTTTTATCATGTTTAACTTATTCCGAAACCCCTGATTTGTCTTCTCCAAAATGGCAAGGACAGATAATCTGCTTTGGACAGGAAAAGCAATATTAAGGATCTGTGTAAGCTATGCTCATTATAGTAAAGATATAATTACAAAGAAAATACATATAATAAGCTTAAAATATCACAAATGTTTGTATCTATCAAACATTTACCAGAACCTTCATTGACCCCATACTTAGTTTTTAGCCTCTTTATTATTATTACTCTTTTATGAGGGGAGACAAATATTTGTATATAGAAAAACTAAATCTTTAGTTCCTTTCAGATTAAACCTATTTTTTCTCATAGGTGAATAAATGAATACGTTTTAGTTCCTCTCACGACAAGAAGACAGTGATGGCTGTGAAAGAGTTTCAATGCAATTTATTGAAGCCTAGAAATTGAAACACTATACATGATCCACCATTCTTTTGGTTTCAAGTTCCATCTAGCCTGCAAGGAATCAAATTGGCCCTGCAAGGAATCAAATTGGCCAAGATCTTCTCTTTTATTTGAAAATCTTTATTTATTTGACTTGGGTACAGGTGCAATAAAAGTACCCATACGTACCCAAATGAAGTATCCATTCTTTTTGTAAAATATTTCTGTTGCGTAAGCATTAGTACATACGAGTAGCATACGAGTATGTACATGGTTCGTATACAACATGGTTTTAGGAGTACCCATACCTCTGAGACACATTCTATTTAGGGTACTCTTTCCCAAGAGATTTTCCAATTCCAAAAAAACATGTTCAACAAAACCATGTTAAACTACACACTAACAAGGGTCGAATTTTCATTCTCAACTTCCACTCAATTATGTTACTAGGTAAATCAACTCGAAAAACAGTTTAATAGTTAATTTCAGTATTATGCGATGCACTTCGACCACAAAAAAATCAATAATTTGCAAGACAAGAGAAAAACCAGTACCATGGGGTTTCAGGGAAACAGTCACCCAAAGGAATAAAATGCAAAGAAGGCATAGATAAGAAATCACACGAAATCCATAAAAACCCCCTCGCACAAGCAAAAGAAAAAATCCCACACACAACAATCCCCGAGAATCTCAAAACAAGAGAAGTTCATGACAGATTAATCCGAATATAAGCACATGCTCAGATATTATCTTTTTTCCCTTCCCCGTAAAACCCCATTTTCGTCCCCGAAAAACCCCATTTTCGTCAAGAGCAAGAAGCTTCAAGGGTTATAACCATTCTGACGCAAAAAATGTGAAAGGGGCAAACAATATAAGGTCCGTAAAAAAATTGAATTTTGAATAGAGATTCAGCCTTCCCTCATTCGAAAATGAGTTCAGCACACGAACCCCTCTTCCAGAATGGAAAAAGGAAAGAAAATTTGATAAGGGATAGAAAATTACCTGAATGAGAACAGAGAAAGAAAGGGTGTGTGAGAGGGAGTTGAGAAGGTGAGACTACGACGAAAATGGTGTGATTTAAGGATTTTGATGTCAAAGTGGTTTCCTTAGAAGCATGAGTGGTAGTGAGCAACAGAGCGATCTAAAACAAGGAAGTGCCTTGCCCTTTGACCTCATTTAGCAGTACACTTAGCCCCACACTTGCCAGGGTCACCATAAAAGGCATGTCCTTTTCTTCATTCTTCTATGCACAAATTGTTTTTAAAGGATAAAATAAATTTCCTCTCTTCTCCATTGTTAAGTCAGAAGATAAACAGATTTCCAAACGATTGATAAATCAACCAAGCATTCAGCATCAAGAAATCTTTATTTTATTTTACTTTTTTATAAGCTATAACTTAAACTTTATAATTTCCCTTTAAGCATATTGCTAAAATACAGTCGCATTTTATTTTTATTTTAAATATTTGTCTTTTAGTCCTATATTTTTTTTCAATAAACATGATCCTCTTAAGAACTGACAATCAAAGATTAGAATGAACTCTGGAGAGTTACTTTCACTGGTTAATATTATTTTAACTTATACTAAAACTAATTTGTTTATTCTTATTATCTCTTTAAGTATTTTTTTTAATTATTTTCTATTTTAGTCTATGTTTATTTGAATTAATTTTTTAAAATTATCCTATAAGAACTAAAAATAAATTATCTCTATAATATATAAGGCAATATATATTTATATGTACATATATTAAAAAGACTAAAACATTAGAACAAGGATTTTACAAGTAGTAATAATGAAACATTCTATTTAAAGATAAAAAACATACAATTATATTTCAGAAACTAAAATTATATCTAATATTGCTGCAAGGTTTATAAAATATAAACAAGTTTATATTGCTGCCTGTATATTTTCCTTCATTTTTTTACTGCATACAACTATTGGAATCATAATTGGGTGGGTTGTGTCGCATTTAAATTAGTTTATTACTGAAATACTTTCCATGATTTATTTTCGTATTTGAAAACTAGTAGAGAAGTAGCATAATTTTTATTTTAGACAGTAACGTGTAGCATTAAATAATTTTCTTGTTGTGAACTTTGAAGTATAATTTGGAGCAAGAATGTAAATATTCATAGCTGTTCTTGTCCCTACCCACCCTCAAAAAGAAATTGTTTCTTGGCCACAACAAGCAAATAATTTTCAAGAATTTATAGACAGTGGTGTTGACAGTTAGATCCCACATTTTAATATCCCACTTTAGGTACAGCAGCCAAATGACCAAGCTTCATCATACATCATCAAAATGCACTCTCAAATTGATTTAACATATACCAGTAAATGTTAATATTTCAAAATAGTAATATTCATTTAAAAATGAATTTTTCTTAACCGATACTCAATGAAAATTTTTAAAAATATAAAAATAAAATTATTTTTTACATAAGTTATAGTTTACTTTATATAGGTTACTTATCTATAAGTTCATTTGTAGGAAAATTATTTTTAACTTACACATGAATTAATTTTAGTTTTTGTAAAAGTTAACTTCTTTATATATTTTTTTAATTTTATTTTATGAAACTCGTCTAAGCATGTTGAAATAGTTAATAGAATTGTTTGTCTTTTAAGTGTTGATCAATTTCTGATTTTACATCTAATACGAAATATGTCAAAGTAAACTATAGTTCCCTCAATAAGTATCCCTTTTTCTTTTGTGAATAGAATTTTTTTTTGGAGGAAATTCTTTGTGAATGCTTATTAACAGGCAAGCAATAAAAAATGTAGATACCAGGTGTAGTATAAATAACACAATAACGTCCCCTAGAAGGGAAGGGAAGGAATAAATGTTTTGAAGCCCTTAGAAAAAACTTTAAAACTAAGTTATCTTAGGAGAAAATCTAAGGAGGCAAGAAAGCAAATGTGTTGTCAGCTTCTCATTTTCGTAAACTTTCTAATGAGAAAAACAGGGAAAAGGCCTTTCTTGAGCAAGTAAAAGTGTGAGTCCAAAGTGATCAAAATAAGTTTCCTTGCCGCAAGTTAAGTTGGATATGGATTTTCATAAACTCTCAAATTCATCTTACAAAGTGTTCTTTGTTAGCAGGCAACTAATTAAACATGTTTGGTTCACAACAAAGAGGTTCTCTCACACATGTAAAAAGAACTTCACTCGATTATTTAATGCAAATGACATGAGAAATTCAAAATGGAGGTTACAGGAGTAATCACTACCTCAACATTTATTTATGTTGTAATGTGAACTCTTAACGAATCAAGGTAGTGGTCTCATGAAGGAAGATTAGGACAGCTAAAATTTCCTTTACTTCCTTCTAAAGATATTCTTAATTTAACAAAACTGTCATCGTCCTTCCCATGCAACAATATCTACATATGCCTCGTCAATTATCATTTACAAGTTAGAGCCCTCAGACATATTCATTCACAGGAACCATGAAAAACTTCCACACAGCACTTATCTTCCTCATCGGGTTTGTTTCCTCTAGTCTGTTTCAAGATTCAGTTGCATCTGTTGTTTCAACAGGAGACTTCAATAAGGACTTCTTTGTGATATGGTCTCCCACCCATGTGAACACATCTGCCGATGGACAGACAAGGAGCTTGAAACTGGACCAAGAATCTGGTACTAACTGTAAACTTTAATTTAAAAACCTACAATATCAAAACCAAATATTCTTTCTTAGCCATGAGTTTGAGTTAATTATTGTTGCAGGAGCTGGTTTTGCTTCAAACCAGATGTTTCTATTTGGACAAATTGACATGCAAATCAAACTAGTGCCAGGTGATTCTGCAGGCACTGTCTTGGCCTATTATGTAAGCAGCCCTTTACCCTTCTTTTTTTCTGATTGCTCATAAAAGTATACTAATTTAAGCTTGGCAATAAACTATTACAGCTTACCTCTGATCAACCTAATCGAGATGAGATAGATTTTGAGTTTCTTGGCAATGTCTCCGGGCAGCCATATATTCTACAAACAAATATTTTCGCAGATGGAACAGACAACCGAGAGGAGAGAATTTATCTGTGGTTTGATCCAACAAAGGACTTCCATACTTATTCAGTGTTGTGGAATATGCACCAGATTGTGTATGCCATCTTCTACATTCAATGAAATCTTTCTATAGCCTAAATTGTATTGCACTAACATGCATGATTAAGTTTTATAACATGTCTAACTTTTTAAATCAGTTTCTACAGCATGTAAGCTTAAAAAGTGTTGTGTTTTTGAAAAGGGTAGTTGCAAAGATGAGTTTGGCTTTTGCAGGTTGATGGTGGATAGGATTCCTGTAAGAGTGTATAGAAACCATGCGGACAAGGGTGTAGCTTTTCCTAGAAAGCAGCCAATGAGTCTGAAAGCCACTCTCTGGAATGGTGATAGCTGGGCTACACGACGTGGCCAAGATAAGATTGATTGGACAAAGGGTCCTTTCATAGCTTCATTCAGAAATTACAAGATTGATGGTTGTGTGTGGAAAGGGAACCCAAGGTTTTGCAGAGCAGCTAGCCCTGCCAATTGGTGGAACCAAAACAGTTCTAGCACACTCACATCCACACAAAGAAGGTGGTTCAAATGGGTCAGGAAATACCACATGATTTATGACTATTGCCAAGACAATGAGAGGTTCCAAAACAATCTTCCTAGGGAATGTTCTCTTCCCAAATATTGATCACAAAGGAGGATCATTGCTTCGATCTCTCTTCTCTTTTTCCTTTCGGTTTTAGCTTCAGATGTGTTACTAACATTGCTCTTATGTTTAATGCCAATTACTTGAAATCTGGATTTCAAATGGTCACTATTTTTAAAAGACAATAGTAGAATTGTGAAACATCATATTTTTATTTCAAATGTTAAGAAAAGTGAACAAGATATTGAGATTTCAAAAGACTATTCTTTTGTTAAAAAACCGTTTAAAACACTAATTAAGAATGTTATTATAATTTATCAATTTTTTAAATTAATTTATAATTAATATGTTATTATTTGAATTTTAATAAATGTATATACTAAGAATTTGAAATATTTAAAAAATTCTTTGTCAATTATATTAAAAGTAACAAAATAGATGAGTTGATAACTCTGGCGAAAAATGATAAAATAAGTTTAATTTCTTATTTTATAAAACTAATCTAAATTGAAAATTTTAATTAAAAAATACTAAATATTCATAATTCTAGCCAAATTTCATTTGAATATAAATATTATATTACTATTAAAGGAATTGAGTTAATAAAATATATTAATAATAATAATAAATATATTTAATTTTTAAAAAGATATTAAAACTAAAAAATATATAGTAAAAAACCCAAGCTTTAGCACCTAATATTTTTTAAAAATACTTTTAATGCTTCTTGTATCCTATCATTCATGACCAAACTTAGATTTGTATGATGCGTATGTACTCTGAACGAATTAATAGTTTATAAGATGAACCTTCAACTCGAATATTAAACTTAACATTAATATATGAGTGAAGACTTAGTTATTCTTTAACGAAACCAATATCATGAATCCTCTTTGAAACGATTGAATCATGTAACTATAAATATAATAATATATATTTGTATAAGCCTTATATTTTAGGAATAATAATAAAAAAAATACAGTTTCCCAATGCTTCAAGCTCTTTTTTTTTTTTTCATTAAAATCTTGGTACTGTGATGTTTAAATTTTTCATAAAAAAATATTTAAATTCACTCTATAAAAAGCAGCATAAACCTAACTAAAGGAGACATTCGAACTCTCCAACTTAGAGTCACTTTTCTTTGGACAAAAACAGTTCCCACACCTAACCATCATTATTGAAATATATTAGTGACATGGGTTACTTAACACCCCTCTATGTTTTTCAAACTAGACAAATCAACATTTCAATTCCAACTTATTTCATCATGAGATATTATTTATATTAGACCACTACTTCCTTCACTTCCATAGTTTTGGTGAATTTTGGTAATGTGAAAAAGACTGAAATATCTTTAAATAAATACAATAAAAAACTCAATTATTCTGAATCATATCATCTTCCATCTCTATACTCCTACACTGCTATTACCCATATCACTGTCACTGTTAAGGATGTTATCTGCATCGCATTTTTTTTACTGTCATTGTTGAATGCTGCACTTTCGTAGGATGATTTTTCGTGAATTTAGTCACTATTCCGGATTAAAATCTGGAAAATTGTTGGATTGCAAAATCCGAAAATTTTATTTCTTCGAAATTATAATTTCTTTTGCTTGGATTAATCTATTCGTAATAATTTTCCATATTACATAATTCAAAATATAAATTCAGTCCACACATTCTTATTTATTTAAGGGTATTGAAGTTTTTTTCATAAGAGTGTTTTGGAAATGTAAGATTTTATGAAGGTGCTTGAAGAAGCTACAGGGGTGGAGGAAGAACCAGTCTTTGTATTAAATATCACTTACAAAAATCTAATAATTTTAATTTTCTCTTTGAAATATTAATCTAATTTGTCTCTGGAAAAGTCTTAATCCATTATTGAAGTCTCTAAAGAAAAAAAAGTATCTTTTGAATTTCTTCTAAAATAACACTAAGTTTGTAGCTCGTAACTCCAAAACAGTAAAGGTTCTTGCTCTATGAAAACTTTTAGTAGCATTAGTTCAGGTTTTAATTTATTCATGTTACTTATTTATATTTTCTAAATATACTACTGTATCTTTCTTTTATAGTTTTATTAAAATATTTTTTAACTTGAGAAGTGTAACTTCTTTTTAACATTTCAGAAAATATCTTTTGGAAATTAGAAAATCAATTTTGAAAAATACTTTTGGAATGTCAATTTTTAGGAAAACAAATTAGACATTTTTTTTTTTAAATTATGATGTGTTTGCTATGCATTTAACTTTGATTCACATACATGTTTACTATTTATTAAGACCTGATTTTTCACCTTCCATATATTTAATATAATTTAAGTCATATTTTTGTGATTTTTGTTCATAGATTTCTTAAACATATTTTTCACTTCCATCAATTATTTACTTTTATGGTCTCCCCCCACTTTATCAATTTTTTTTATAATTTCATAAATTTTATAATGAATATTGATGTAATATTGTTAAATTTTGTAAATAAGTATGTAGTAGGTGTTATATGTCTTTCCGTGAATTGTTTAGGATACATTTTATAATTTTACACATCTTTCATATAAGCAAAAAAAAATTACAGGTTCTGCTATCTTCTAGTTAAATTTGAAGTTTCACCTTCAAAAATTCTATTTTATTAAATATATTAAATAATTAAAACACTAAATTTAAGAACCACGTAAATTACTGTATATAAGTTTTATAATTGTTCATTAGATTAATAATTTTTTCTTCTCTCCGCAATCATCAATATCTAACCAATACAATCAATTTCTCATGACACAGCATTACAGATTAGGTTAGATGGTTAAAATAATTTTAGAAATTATATATAATTTTTTTATTATATCTGCAAGTAACTACATTTGCTTAAAGACTCTATTAATATTTGCAATAAAAATTAGTTCCTATTTAGTATCATTAAAATAATTTTACAAATTGAATTTAGTTGTTTTCTTTTCATGCTTTAGAAAGAAATTAAAATAAAGTGGTAAGCTGAAACTAAAACGAGGCCGTTTAGGTTTGGGGAAAATGTGGCCGCCAAAACAAAACCCTCGTCCGTGCTGAGTTGTGTCTTCTCTTGACACTGTGTCTGTGCCTTTGACGGAGACGGAGGTGAGGACGCGAAGTGACGGAAACGTAACCGTCAGAGGCATTGAGAAGGGTGAGCACAAGATATGGCAGAGAGAAGAAGCAAAGAGCTTCTGCAGTTGGAGCACAAGGGCACACCCCTTTCTTCCTTAGGTCTGTCTCTTTTTTCAATGTAATTTGTTTTCTTATTTTCCTTTTTCTTGGGAACTCATGATGAATTCGCCTTCGTTTTGCAGAATCTGCTCTTCTTCTAAGTGGCAATAAAAGAGAAGCAGACACTCAAACTAGGAGATTGCCCTCTCATGGCACGCCCCTCACTGCTCCACTTCCCCCAAGCCAACGTACTGTTTCAAATTCATCCCAAGTCTTTAAGTTTTAAGTGTTTTTCATTAAGCCGTGCTTCATATATGGGTTAATCTCTCCAAAGTTAAAGTTGGTTATGGATGCTAGTTCTTTAATCTGCTTATGTTTCTTATCCGTAATTTTAGTAAGGTTACTGATGACTGAGAGACCTCTCTATACCTGGTGTCTACCATTACCATTCCTCTCGTGCTGTGCACAAGACACTTTCAACTACTTCAGAATCAATAGATTTAATTACTAGAATTATATTTGTCAACGATTTGTATACCTTTTCTAGAATTACCCTTAAACTATTGGATTTCATATTTTGCTCCGGACTAGCTGAAGGTGATGATCATGTACCTCCTTGGAGAGTCTCTTGATTTGAGCCTTCAAGTCGGATGCTACGGGTTTGATTCTCTTTAAGTGGTCTTCTTGTTGCGTATAATACGGGGAGGCGAATTGCAAGGATTCTAAGGCTCATGTTAGTGAGAGGCAAGTTAAGAGGTGGCTAAGATTAGAGAAATAGAACACCTTATGTAGGCTAATGTGAAACATTTTCAGTCTCTCTGTCTGTGCATGATGGTGTCAGTTGGGTTTTTTCTGCCTGTTCGTGTGGGTTTTTGTAATTGTCTTTGTATATTAGTGGCCTCTCGAGAAATTTACGTCACTTAATTGCTAAACTTTTGGTTTGAAGAAGGGTGACTGACAGAAAAAAGATAATGTTGCCTTTTACCTGAATAATATTTCACTCTTCAATTGGGTTTATATTACACTGCCCAGTTATATTCTGCTTATAAGCATTGGTACTTTTAAGAATGTAGCACAACTCTAAGAGGACGAAGTTATAAAATTTTGTTTGCTGATGCAGTTTTAGGGAAGGTTAAAGACTTCCTGGGAGTAATGTCAGAAGCAAATAAGCGGCTGGAACTTGATGCAAAGGTTAAATCTGGTTCCCGATTGAATCCATTTTTTAAACTACTTTTCAACTGTTTTTTCTCTCTAGTTTTTTTTTTTTTTTTTTTTTTTTTTTTGTATACTTCATAGCTCTAATATATACATACACATATATAAATATATTATCTGTAGGACCATCCAGAGAATTATGATATTGAAGAGCTAACTGGAAATGAATCCGAAGTTATTGAAATGGTCAGTGTCAGTCACTCTATTTTCTCTCTTTGTATATCTAGCTGTTTATATGTTACTGACTTGCCAATGGTGAATAAAATTATTTATTTTTCTTTCATTTTCAATCCTTGCAGGATTTGATGCTTGGTGTTGCTGATCTTAAAACACCGGAGGCGGTGGCTGCTGCTGAATCTGCAATTTCCACTTGTCAGTCTGTGATTCCATTGGCTGCTGATGGTAGTGATACAGATTCGGAGGGTGGTGGTGCTGATGATGACAGTGAGGATGATGAAATAGAAAGCAGTGATAATTATTGCAAGGATGGAACCAATGGTGAAAATGGAAAAGGGTCATTAACTAAAGAATGTATTTCTGGTAGGGATAATATTCAGGAAAAACCAAAGGGAACTGGTCATTCCAAAAAACGTCCAAGGATAGTCGAGCTCTCATGAGCCTAACGGGTTTTTGAGGACTAGAGCCTCGTGTTATAACATTCAAGGTATATTCATACATCTGGTTGGTTTGACTTATGCTGAATTCAAATATAACATAGCAGCCCACACTCTTGAGATGTGATGCTGTGGGAAAAATATTTCATTCAAGGGGGGCAACTGGTAAAGGGATACTGCTTGCTTGCATGTCTTCATTGTACAGTTCTCTATTTTTAAATTATTTGCGTACGTGCATTATTTAAGTTACCGTCCTTATTAATTTTTCTTCCCCTCTCGAATGAGAAAAGAAGATAATACAGAAGAGACTAAGCACATATCACCACACGAGCTGTGATAAATAATAACAAGTATTGTAGGAAATAGCAGTGTTAAAAATAAGTTTTTGTCAGAGATTTAGTTGAAATTTATTTTTCCATTTGTTGAAACTTATTTAGATGCAGAATATCATCCTGTTGAAAATGGAGGTTCTGGGAATTTTTGTCCGATAAATTCTGCGGACACAGAATATAAGGAACATTTGGTTTGTCTATACAAGATTAGGAAAGAACAACTTCCATGTGTTCCTCTACCCTGCATTCTGGTTGAAAGAATTGACTTTATTTATTCTGAAAATGCGCGATGTTTATGACTACTACCACAATTATGATAAAAATCTAGCGAGGATATGGGTCAGTAACTGAAGTCTTATTGACCGATTCTTCAGATGATCAGTTATTATTGCACTTGATCCTGTTATCCTTGAATTGAAGTCCCATAATTGCATGTCTTCAAGGTCTGGAGCTCAATCCGTAGAAAATGAAGGTTCTAGAGGCACTGGGAGTGTGATAGAATGGCTATTAAGCAAATAAAGGTTTAATGGAAGCCAAGGTGGGTCTTGCAGCTACATTTTCTTGAACGCAGAGTAGCCCAACGAGGATCCATGTCAATGTAGTTATATTTCATTTCCATAGTAACATACATTAACAGGTTAAAGTATATATAAATGGAATAATAATAACAATAATAATATATAAAAAGTAAAAAATCAAATAAAATAATATTATAATAAAAAATTCTCCTTTTATTTCTCTTCATTTCTTCTCAATCAAATTTTTTTTATTTTCGCTTTGCTTTGCGCCGATAATTTGATCAATTATATGATAATAAAAACTGATATGACATATTAACATTGAAGAAAATTATGTGCTAATGTTTTTAAATGAGTTTTTCTTAAAAACAAACACACATTATATTAGTATAATCAAAAGTCAAATATTAATTTAAATTAGAATATTATAAACAGGATTATTAAATTAACTATTTGTGATTAAAAATTATTTATATTTAAATAGAAGACGTATTTTCTTTTAGTTATAAATGTGAACGAAGTAACTTATTGTTTTAACATAATCTGAATTTTGAGTATTTAACTTTATAACTCATGTGCAAAAAATAATGTTGTCCCTACAATGTAGGATGACAAGAAGGAGTCCACTGGAAAATCTGCAAAAGCGTGTTCATTAAGAAGCAATTTTATACAAATTTATAAGTCATTGACGATAGGCCAAATTGGTTTTAAAAAGGTTTTCAATAGCAAATTTATAAGCATCGTTCACTGACACGTTTCTATTTTTGTTAATCATAATATTTTATTGGCAATTAAACGCAGCTTGCTGTGATGTTTATTAGCTGCTAAGTTATAGGATATTTATCTTGTTTGTTCTTCTAATAAGAGTTTGGATAATCATTTAGATATTAAGTCATTTTAAATTTAATTGTTTTTGCTAAGCAAGACAAATATAATATGTGAAGCAGATATATGCTTTTCCATGAGTAACATCATTAATAGATAATTGTGTTTTTGTATTCTGTAGGCATTTTTTATTTAAATTTTTTCTTGAAAAATGATTTATTAAAAAACGTCAATTTCTGCTAAGAAAACTCGGTATTTGTGTTGACCAAGACTAGGTGGGACGACTCATTTCTACTTTTTTTGTTATCTTTTTCTAAAAAAACACGGTTTCGATGTTTCTTGTATTTTTCCATTCAAATATTATCTCTTTTACGCAATCATTGAAAATTTTTAAATATTAAATACGTGAACATCCTCTTTAAAAAATTAAAATTTGATTTATCATATTAAGAAACTAGTTGGTTTGATTATGTTTATATATATATATATATATATATATATATATATATATATATATATATATATATATATATATTATGTACATGCATGATCAAAAAGTATTATGCTTACATTAGTTTATATAAGTATTATTTTATAAGTAATACGATTGACTTTCATTTCGAAAATTTATCCAGATCTAAAAGTAATTTTTAAGAGAAATTTAATTAAATATGGATGAATATGATATAACAATTTAAAAGTAAAGTTGAAGATCTTATATATTATATAGAAGATCGATAATGTAAATCTTATTTTATAAATTAGTTTGTGTAAGGTTAAGTTAGTTTAAAATCCACTTTTAAATATGTAAGATAATTTTATAGGTATCTTGTGTTACTTGTATCAAGATGTTATCTAATTACCTATAAAATATCTAGTTACATACAAATTGGGAGAATGTGACGTGATTAGGTGTGATGATATGATAATTTAGAAGTAGTGTTGAAGATAATACTAACTGAACATAATGTTAATTATAAGTATATAAGTGAGTGCAAACATCAACTTATAAATTAGTTTTGTAGGGTTGAATTAGACTTAAAATCTACTTACTGAGTGTTATTTGAGTATAAAATATTTCATTTCTTAAATGAATATATTATATATATATATATATATATATATATATATATAATAACTTGATTTTTATATAATTTTCTAAATTTTACCCTTTATTTATATTTTATTCTTTTTATTAAAAGAATTTTTTAGTATTTAAAATCTCACATTAATTAAAAATAAGATCAAATTATAATATATAAATAAATTACAATTCTTATGTTATAAATAAATTTTATAAGATTGAGTTAGATATAAATTTATTAACTAAATCATATCAAAATTATTTTGTAGCCTAATTAAGTATTTTGGAACTATAATATCATTATTATTGATCCACTTAAGGTTATAAGATTGTTTTGTGATATTTTTTATTAACTTATAAGAAAAATTAGATAGTCAAATAAAAATACTATTTGTTAGCTTTATAATCAAAATTTATTCAATTGTTGTCTTTGAGATGAAACTTAGTTTTCTTTCTATTTTCATAGTGCATAAAGAAATCTCTTTCAATTTATATATGTGGGGAAACTAAAAAACATAAATAGATAATCTATGGTAATTATACGTGGAAAGATTTGACATCTTAACTAAGTACAATGAATTTAGATAACATGTCATTTAAATCATTAAACATGATTAAAATATACATTCAACTTAACTTCTTGTACAAAAATTTATATTAAAACATAGGAATAATGTAAAGTACATAGTTACTACAATATGGTCTCTCTTTTCTTTGTCATTCTTAACTTCAATTTTCAGTCTTGATCTATGGTCATTAGAAGTTAATTGTAATTTTATTCAGACACTTCATTAGAAGGTACTTATAATTTTATTCAGACCCTCAACTCAATTACAGGAAATAATAATTTCAAAAGAGTTCTCAAAGATTTATTACCTGTTTTTTTTAGTACATACACTATGTTCTAAGTTGGAGGGTTATACATACGAATAGTTGATTTAAACCAAATAGATCCAATATCTTCTTAATATTGATTCTAAAATAGATTTATACACGATTATATTAATGAATAATTACATGATAATTTTACAAGTTTTATAAAAATTCAGAAGTATACTAATAATATATCAATATCTGAGATTAGAGTCCACATTTAAACAAACTAAACATTACATTTTTATATACAAGGTAATTTTGAATTTTTGGAACAAAATATCAAATATAAATTGTGTTTAAAGAACACAATTGAGAAAACATGTTTTGTGAAGATAGTTAAATGATATTTTTGAAAAAATAATTATAATTATCTAAAAAACTTAACAGATAAAATATAAAATATATATTTATTTAACAGCATAATTCTATTTATTTAACAGCATAATTCTAATAAAAATGAGTAATCTCCTTTCTTTAAAAATTGAAAAAGAAAAATACTAAAGTGTCCTTGATGTACAGTGAGTTGTCACAAAGAATGGGTCTCCCTTCATTATTCTGCCATGTGAAAAGTGTAGTATTTCCCTTGACTCATTTAGAACTATGGCGTGGTCAACCTTTCTTTCTGTGGTGTTATTATTATGAAAAAAAAAAAAAAAAAAAAAAAAAAA
>Ga0209700_104979_pt1 | contig 23125 bp, 12 predicted proteins | sample SiratroredBW_FD_187528 | JGI IMG/M metagenome (GOLD analysis project Ga0209700, IMG submission 187528) | Root nodule microbial communities of legume samples collected from California, USA - Siratro red BW (SPAdes) (version 2) | ecosystem: Host-associated > Plants > Roots > Nodule | place: USA... | reverse complement strand
TTGGGATTAAGATTTTTTTTTTTTTTTTTGGTGCGGGGCAGAGGGTTACTGAAGAGAAATGAGAATTGAGTGAAAAGGTTGGGAAAGAAACAGCAGACCCTTGAATAGTTCATACTATTTTTTTATCCATTTTATTCATTAATTTTGGCTGAGAGGGTTTTCTATTATATGGACCTTTATCCTGTTACTGATATATCGAAATCAGCAACTGACATGAAGGACTTTCACTAATAAATCAATAATGCAGCTCCTGTTTTTCCAGTATCCTATCCTATCAAATTTCAGACTTTTGGGACCAAGGGTTTTATCTGGCTTCTTTGTGGATTACTGCCAATGGATGGACATTTTGCCTTTCTCTTTAGAAAAGCCAAAAAATTCTAATTTTGCCGACCATATTGCTTTGTCATGTCGATGTTATCTTGCATAGGAATTTCTTGCAACCTTTTCTTTTTCTCTTACAATTTTTTTTGTGGGTTGTATCAATTTTTCCGCAGCAGAGACTAACTAGGCTAAGTCACGATTAATTGTATTGTTTTGACTGTTATACTTTTAAGTTCAAAGAATTGTGTCCTAAATATTAGCTATAACTTTTGGCATAGTGATAAATATTCGATTCAACAATTGATATTGAAGCCAAGGTCACAAATTTGATTCCAAGTAGAGCAATTGATGATGGTGAGATTAGTGCGGGTTGCATCAATTGTCCCATAGCAAATTTCAGGTAGGCTAAGTCACAATCAAATCATGGAATTTTGATTGTTATACTCTTAAGTAGAAAAAATTGCTTGTAACTATTAGCTATAGCTTCTAACCTAATAGTAAGCGCTCAATCCAATAAAATTTAGTCATGATTTTATGTATAAATATGTACTAGTTCTGCATCAATATTTTGATCAATCAAGAAATAGCATTCAATGGTTGTTGAGGAAAAACTTTTAAGATCTAACTGCTAGAAACAGTGATGCTGCTTACTGACTAAGGGGGAAAAATCACTAGGGATGCTGCTAAATGAAATTGGAATCTTGATCTGAATTTTGGTCCTAGATACATGGATAAGAACAAATGAAAGCAACTCCATGATAATCATTTGTCGCACTCAGGCTTATTCCTGTAATTTGATGGAATTGTGGAATGTAAGGCATTTGGCTAATATTCATTGATAGTTTAGGACATAAATTTATTTGGTTGATAAGGTGAGTTTAAAGTATCTGCTGGTGGCTAGTAAAAGACTTGGTGCATTAGTGAAAATGTTCCCTAGGTGATATTTGGAACAAATAGAAGCAGACATTTGTTAAAGTAGTAATTATACTCTTTATGAGAATATGTATATAATGTAGATCTGTTTCTCCATTGGAATTTTTCATTACAAAATTTATGTTAAGTATAAGTGTCCTTGTTGTGTTTTTTTTTTTTTTTCCTGAAATTTGTATCCATTGGAGTTCAATGAAAAGGCTAATAACTGGGAAACAGTTGGAAGAAACAGAATTTGTATGTTAGTTGTGTGGAATGTATAATCACTGGTCTCCCTTTTAAAAGGTAAGCTAAGTAAGAAAATAATAGAAGATAGAAAAACAAAAATCTCTTGATATCTTAAAGATAAGTGACACTTATCTCTGTTACTTACAACACAAACTTTGGCATTGATGATGGCTAGGGTACATTTTTACACATACACTTTTTTTTCATCTCGTGCTTGGCAAGTACTATTGTTTGTAAAGATCTATTAGATGTGTTTACAAGTAAAGCTTAAAGTTGCAAGCACAATGTTTATTTTGCGGACTCTTTTCACCTGGATCCTGTAATCCATGGAATGATGGGGAAGAACAATTTCTATATTCCTTTTAACTTTTGATTGATTTCAATTTACATATACCTATCCAGAAATTGTTTAGAGGCCATTGATCTTCCAACTTCCAAGTAGTTTTTTCCCCATACAAACTTAGTGTTGAACATATATTGATCTAACAATCTTGTTTGGTTCAGATGGAGTGGTCCCAACCACAAACTCAAGGTGATTTAGTATCTCCCAGGGCTGGTCATGCTGGTGTCACTATTGATGAAAGCTGGTTTATAGTTGGTGGTGGAGATAATAGAAGTGGTATGTAATTATGTTATTTTTTAAAATTAAAAAGAAATAGTATTAGAGGAGTTAAAAATAAAACTTCAATGAAGCCAATAAAATATTCTTCAAAACAGAAATTCAATAATTCAGCATGTATGTCCACTCCATGTGCATGTCAGAAATAATAACTTGTTTGAAATTGCATTGAGCTTGGCACTACTGTGAAATGAGCTATGCATTAATGTGAAATGAGCTTGGCGGTTCTGTGAAACCAGAAACAGAATCTTCTTGAAACAAATCTAGGTGGATGGGGAGGCTTTATACTCCAACCAAATACACCAAACAAACACTATATACCACACTTTTCGCAACTATTTGGCCTCCTTGTTTCAATTAAAACCTCAAATGAACCACAAGAAACTGTGTAAAAGGGAAGAGGATGGGTAAACTACTGTTGCATCAATTGTCTATACATTATAGTTCAGTTTTTATTCTTCATGATTGATGATTATCTAATTTGCAACACAGGTTGCCCTGAAACCCTGCTGTTAGACATGTCTAAGCTTGTATGGTCAGTATTGACTGCTGTGAAGCAAAAAGATCCTCTTTCTAGTGAGGTAATTACTTGGTGAAATTATCTTTTTTTATTTTCTAATATTTCAAGGAATATTATTTGAAGGATTGCCATTCTCTCTTCTCCAAGGTTAGTATTAGAGTTTGTTGCCATACCTGTGATCGTTTATTTTGGGGCTGCTTTATTATGACATATGTATTTAGGATTTGAGTCTGTTCCTCTAAATTTATTTTACCTTGATTTGGTAGGAACATTTTTTTTTGTTTTGTATCTTCAGTTTCAGTTGATTCGGATCATGTTTTCTCCTATACACTGAAACGGGGACGCAACTTTCCTATGTCTCTTTTCCCAATACAAAGAGATCGTAGTTTTTAGTTTCCTCTTCTTTCTCAAATCTAGTGGTCCATGACAGTGTACAGTTAATGGGAGGTCTAGGACATTCACTTCTTTTATTGTATGATGTTTAGACGTAAGTGAGGGTGACTAGAGTCTACAATGACAATCTCGGACTATAAGCTTTGAAGAACATAAATAACTTTATCTGTTGATATCTGAGAATCACAGTAGGTCTGAAAGATGACAAGAATCCTGCTTAATTTCAAGTCTAGATTTCATAATAAAGTGGGGTATTAGCAAATGAAGAATCATATCCTTCTCTTAACGAGCCTATATGCTTACATCACTGTTTGAAAAAGTAATTTCTTGAGTGTTGACTGTTTCACTCTGCAAGATCATATCCTCACTATAAGACATGAATTCTATCTTTTAGGTGCAGAATATATTTATAATTCATTGAATTGTTCTTTCGAAAGCAGCTCTTCCTTCACAAAGTCTGATGCAATAAAAAGGAAAGGCAGAGGAATGTTTTTCCATAGAACTTTACAAATTCATTAACTTTAGGTGGTACATACATTATAAAGTGAATAAAATACATCTATAATTACAAGTTGCTGCGGGCAAGTGTACTGAAATGTAACTGTGTGTATTCACAGTGCTGCAGATTGATGGAAATTAGCGAGAGAGCGTATTTATTAACAAAGAGACTCTAACGCCACATCTAATGTTGCAAGCAGAACATAAAATAGTAGGTCCATCAGTTGCATTATAAACAAAAACTTAAGGCCTTCCAAATTTGAGGAAGAAAGTAACCAACTCCTCTGATGTATTGTCTACCAAAGATTGACGTATATTTAAAGGAATTTATTGAAAAAAAAACACAAAATAAAAAACTACATAGGCAGACGGTAAGGGCTGCCACCCTTGGGAGATGCAGTAGCAACACCATAAGGGCACCTTGAAGATGAATAAAGGAAAGGCTAGAAAGAAGAAATAAAGTGGCACCTTGACTTTTTTTGACTTGCTAATATTAACCAATTGAAATGACGGGGCTTCTCTTTGTGTGTAATTGAATACAATAATGATTGTGTAAGCAATTGTTTGTACTGAAATATCTGACCATAATTCAATCCCTGTTATTATTATGTATTTATTGACTGATTTATACTATTACCAGGGTCTTAGTGTCTGTTCGGCAACAGTTAATGGAGAAAAGTATCTGTTAGCTTTTGGAGGCTATAATGGGAGGTACAGCAATGAGGTATGTTATGTAAAGTACTTTTGTTGTCAATGGGAAATTGGATTTATTATTTTGATTTTGAAGGAAGACTAATTTATGTGCTTTTGCCACTGACCCTGTTATCCTCAATGATGGTTCATATATAAGCGCACTCTTTTCCTTACGATAGTTTGATATGTCATTTTTCATCAATTCTAGCCATTAGAGAGGTTTTGTACTTTGATTGGTCCTTTTTGCAATATGCATGGTTTGCTCCGCAGCATGAGTGCTTGGTTTTATGTTTCTACGCTGCGTGCTCATCTGGACATGCATGTCTGTTCATTTGGACAATGTATGCCTTCTTTGTTTCTTTTGGAAATGGAAACAACTTGAACACCGTTCAAGCGTTCAAGAGTTCAGACTGTGTTAGGAATCTTCTACACACAGAGAACAAAGAATTGTTCCCGCAGGTAAAAAAGAGAATAGTGTTGTAGAACAGAAAGAATAGATTTTGTATTTTCGAAGAACCACAATGCAACTACGAAGGAGCCCTTTCCTTTAACACAAGGGTGATTCACTGTCAAAATAATGTAAAAGCTCCCTCTCTAACTTTCCTCTCCCTAACTGACTCTTAACTATCCTTACCGTCTTAACAGTATTGTTACTTATCTACACTAGTGTCCTTTCTTCCTTCTATGTATAATAACAAAGCTTTTGGTTCAGCCTATGGTAACCTCAAATCCTCTTTCTTAAGAGACTGCCTGCTTGTTTGGACATATGCCTCCTTTTATTAGCTTCACTTGCAGAGTTGGAAGTTTTTTGGACGTCCTAGTCCATCTCATGTGAATATTTGGCAGAGTGGTATGTTTAAGAAAAAAGAGGCTAGGGAATTGTGAAGAATTTGGGGGAAAATTGGAAGGGAATGACTTGAAAGTTGAAAAGTGAGTTCGCAAGGTTTGCTTTCATCTTACCATTAAACCATTAAAGAATAAATGGGTGAAAAAAGTCACAGGGTAATTATGTGTTAACACTGCAAAACAGGGTATTACCGAAGTATCAATTTTCATAACCATGTAGACAATGTGCTTTCAAGTAAAGCCACATGAGGGTGAACTGTGAGTTTATATTTTATAATGTGATATTGGGATTCATTAAGAACATTTCACTAAATTATCCTTGAATTGGTAAGTTCTCTTTTTTTTTTTTTTTTTTTTTTAACAAAAGGACTACTGGAACAATTCCAAAAATATCAAGTATAACAAGACCAATGATGCTCTATGCTATTGCTAGTTGATGTTAGGCAGTGAGAGACATCTCCACAAGAGAAAGTATCTAATGTTTTTATGTTTTGGAGATCAGAATATTGAGGCCAAAGGTCGAACAAGCTTGAAAAGATAAGATTACTGCAAGGGCTACGAAAAACTTGGAGAATATTGCATAAAGCTTCCTTAGGTTGTTTGGTCATGATAGAAGACCAATGCTGGCTGCAGAGAGAAAAGTGGTTAAAATGGAAGGTGGTCCATTTCAAAAGACGTTGCACTAAATGATTATTAAAAATTTCGTATTTGGTATTAACAAAAGCCAATGGCATTGATTATCCATGTCCCTAGTGGGACAAGATTTGTGCTACCATGAAAATTGATTCAATTCAATTAAACTGGTTTCTACCTGACATTATGACTGCAAATTGCATGTTATGCCACAGATTATGAATTTGGTAATTTTACATATTGGTTGGGCAGTTTTGTTAATTAACATTTTGGTGTTCCATATAGTGGATTCTATGGCTGATGGCTTGGTCACTTGCAAATTTAGGTTTTTGTTATGAGACCCAAGCAAAAAGACATCGTACGTCCTAAGATTTTCCAATCACCAGCTGCCGCTGCTGCTGCAGCTTCTGTTACTTCAGCTTATGCATTGTCTAAATCAGAGAAGTTGGATTTCATGCAAATGGATGACATAAATTCCAACCCATCTGTAAATGGTCATCCTAAAGACGATGTGAAGGACAAAATTGAAGCCATTAAAGAAGAAAAACGGATATTGGAATTGTCAATTGCAGAAGTCAGGGCTGAAAATTCTAAGCTTGAAGGTGAGATAGAAGAAGTAAATAATACTCATGCTGAGTTGTCCAAGGTATGTATTGCAGTTTTAATATGAAGGTGCGCTATAATTTAATTGATAGGTGCTATTTTATATAATTAAATATGTATTTCAGGAACTCCAGTCAGTCGAGGGACAACTTGTGGCTGAGAGATCAAGATGCTTTAACTTGGAGGTACAAATCCACTTTCCTATTTTGGAGTGTTATATGGCTTTATGCTTGTGTAGGATTGAGTATAATGAAAATGTTTGTTGCCAGGCCAAAATAGCAGAACTCCAGAAGTTGCTGGAATCAATGCAGTCAGTGGAAGATGAGGTACAGGCTCTTCGTGAAAAGAATTCTGCTCTGGACCAGGAAATGGAGCTTGCTGCAACAGCTCAGAGACAGAGTTCTGGTGGAGTTTGGCGATGGTTTGGTGGGAGTGAGACAAGAGAAGTATGAGGTCATGGCGGCAATGTCAACTGAAGGTGATTTATTGAGTCTGAGGAACCTTAACAGGTTATATTCTATTATTTTTGTTCATTTAGAAAATAACATTTCTTTGTTATGGAACTTTTAGGGTATCATCTTTTTAGTTGAAATGATTGATGGACTCCAATTTTGAAGGACTGAAGTCTGAAACTTTCGAGATGGGTACATAATCTTTTTGAATTTGTAATGCGTATCTTGACTGGTTTACTTTTGACTAATTCATTCCAGGCTCAAGTGTTCATTAAATTTATAGGATTTACCTTTTATTTTATTTTATTTTATTCATTTGAGCATATATTGGAATCTAGTTCACATGATTTATTCCATTTTAAATACAATTAGCTAGTATGTTCAATTTCTAGAGTATGTAATTTTAGTTTTACTTTATCATTTGTGTGTTCGTTGTGTTCGGTGTTGTATTTTGGTTTGATTCAAAGGACAATGATCACTGGTTGGTGAGCGGATTTGTTATCTCCATGCAAAAGATGTTCATAATGTGGTTCGAGTAGAATTGTAATCCCTCAATGCGAGTCTTTGGAGCGTCATTGATTGATCACGTCTTGAATTAATATCTGTAGATTTCGTGAGCAGAAAAAATGCTCGTTTCATATTTGTGATTGATATCCAATGTGGAGAACAGAAGTTTAAGTGCCTTAGGAAGGAAGATGATTTTAGAGTAGTTAGTGTATTGGCACTGAAATTGGTATTCTCTGTGATTAAAGGTTGCCTAGGTTATAAAAGGAACGACGAAAAACATTGTGCGGCCAATTAATAATGGAATTAGATATACAAAATTAAGTTGCATATCCCTAGAACTAGGATCATCACTGTGCATGAAAACATTACGTTAAATTTCCTATAACTGTATTGGTTATCAATATTAGGAAAAGAAAAAAGTTACTTGTTTATTGGTTATCAAAATCACGACTAACGACTAGTAGATTATATGTAAACCAAAAACCTAAAATATCATTATATTGGTTTACTCAAATTTACAGGTTAGATCCAATTTTCTCTTAACAAAACTTTCTAAGAGATTTCATGAATCAATCAATTATTATAACGAATACACAAATTAGTAAGAGATTATTTCATTTTGATTTCTTCTCAAGACTAACAGCTCAAAAGCAAGTAAAAGGAACTTCCAAAGATATGACACTTTAGCTCACATGATTTACGAGTAAAGAAATAAAAAAGTTTAGCTCATACGTAAGAGAACCCTTAACTAAGTTATAAATTCTAGAAAGCTTTATAGTTCTCTTGTTTTTTCTCTTTTTCAAATTCAACTTAAATTAAGCTCTTGAAGATGCTTTTTAACAGGTAAGAATAACAAATAACATGTATAGTTGATCGAGTGTTTGTCATTAACAAAACTTCCATACGGACCATGTTATCAACAAAACTCCTCGTAGTGAGAGTACATGATCGAAACTTTTAGAAGAACTAAAAGTTTGAAATAATTTTAGAAGAAAAGAAAACTTGAAATAGAATTTTATAGAGTTAAAAAAAGAATATATATATATATATATATATATATATATATATATATATATATATATATATATATATAATTCTATCACTTTAAAAAGTGAATTATTTATCAAGTTGACCTTACTAATGACCGTATTTACAATTTTATTCGAGTTTTACTTCGTCGTATCTATCAACCAGTCACAATAAGTAATGCTAAGAAAAGAAAATTAAAACGCATACATCTAACTGTTTTTTTTTTTTTTAAGAAATAAATCGACCTTATATTAATATTTAATTCTTCTTTTCTCTATACTGATACTGACAAAATGTTCATAAACAATTTTAGAAAAAAAATTGAAACATGATATATATATATTAATTTTCATCTCCATCCATTTATTTATCTTTTTATACTTCATTAGTTCTCCATATGTGTAATATTAGTTTCTAAGTCTGATTACATTAATTAAATATCTTCATATTTTTTAGTAATTCTTTTAGACATTAATTTATATTATGTATCACAATTTATTAAAAAAAAATTAATATATTTTATTTCATATATATTAACATCTTTTACACATAAAAAGTAAATTATCTAAATTAAATTTAATTAAATTAAATATTTATAAAAAGTATCTATTTTAAATATAAACAATGATTATTTCCATCTTATTTATTTTAGTTTGTTAAAATAACCTACAAAATATAAACTTTTTTTTCCAACAGATAACAAACAAGTTCAATTTTCCTTCTTTCAAATATTCATTTTTGTCAAACTTTTCCTTCTTAAGTATGTGTCTTCCCTTCTCATGTGTCCCATCTCATCATCCATTTTGAATATAATCTTTTCTAATAAAGAACACTAAATTCTTAATCTTATTTTCTCCTCATCAAAATCCTTTTTTTTTTTATTTTCAAACAATTCAACAATTTTTATTTTCCTTGTGGACCTTGTGTTTATTTCAGAATGGAAGAAACAATAATTTTGGAGGAAAAAAGAAAATACTTGTATTTTTGGACAATTCCCCAATTTATACTAGTGACTCCTCATAAACGAAGGTTATAATTTTGCAAAACACATATTTAATCTAATGATTATAAATAAATCTCTAGAACATCTTGCAGAAATATTAATATTCTCAAATATTCTAGACATTTCTAGATATTATTATAGAATTACTTTCTATAAAGATTTTTTACAAAATACTTATAAAATGTCGCTAAAAATATATGGTAATCCTATTATAGAAATTGAAAACGAAAACCCAAAATTTAAATTTACATTTGTGCGGCTTATTCACTGGCTGGATCTTTTTATATAACCTTATTATTTGTACACTCACCCGGAGCTATTTATCCTATTAACTTCTATTCTATTATTTGTTGTCATTCATTATCCAATTACCAACTAATAACAGTAAAAGAAATTTATTTTATTTTTGAAATGCTATTCAAATTTAAGCAACTACGAAAAGAGTTTTTATGATGAAATATTCACCACTAAATGCATACTTTTGTCATTATTAATATTCTTATAATAATAATTTAATTATCTATAACAAGTTAATCCATTTAAGAATAGAAGTATTTTAAATGACATGAAATATAAATATTTTATTTAAATTAAAAATTTATAAAATAAAAAATATTAACTGTTTTCATTTCGTTTTATATATGTAATTGTCCCTTTAAATTTATTTTTCTCTATTTTTTTATATACAAATGTTTCTTCCAAATTTATGTGGTATTAGCACATCTAATCTATTTTAAAAGGAAACAAGTCAAACAAATCTTAGTAAAATAATTAACTATACTAGTATTTATTTCTAGTATTAGTAAAATATTTCTAGTATTTATTTCCTTATTAAATTTTATATAGACAAAATATTTATATTAGTATTTATTTATATCTTTTATATAAAATACATATAAATGATGACATAAGCTAACTCTATATATATATATATATATATATATATATATATATATATATATATATATAAAATACAATGAACTACTGTCAAGTTTAATCATATTATGAGAAATGTTTAAACTAATTTATTTTAGTATATTAGGAATTTTATTTTGTTTATATTTTATTTATTTAAAAGAAGAAAAAAATGTATAGGACCAATACATTGTTTTTTCAGTTCAATTTATGTTTAACAATATGTCAACTTAGATATGATTTATTGTGTATCAATTTCGAGTATTTCTTGCTTGATTTGATTTCTTAACCAATTCTTTAGTATTGAATCCCCACATTGTGTCAATCGAATTTCTATGCTCTACACTTTGATCATCTTTTAAGTCAATTTCATATCTTGAGAATTTATGACAGTTTTAGACTTAAAAGCACCTCTAGCTCCTAGTTGAGTTCAATTACTAAATTTTTGAATTTCACACTGAGTTATATATATAATAAAAGTTTAGTTATTGAAAAGCTTAAGCTCCCATCTCGTTATATCGAACGAACCCCAAGTTTAATTACTAAAAACTCAAGCACATTATGGAATTATATCTAATAAACCCCAAATTCAAATATTAAAAATTCAAGAACCACACCAAGTTATCTCTAATGACCCGTGAACTCATTTATTATAAATTTGAACATCATGTCAAATTGTATCTCAATTAGGATCATAGTACACCATTTAACAACTCAAAGTTTGAGTTTAACAAGAAGGGTTTATATACCTGCTAACATTTTATTCATATTTTAAGTTTAAGTGTACATACATATATCTAATTATTAAAAGTATAGTTTGAAATCTTAGAAATTAGTTATTATTAAAAAGTCATTTAAATCATATAAAAGGTCAAGTCTAACAAGTGATTTATCTTCTTTTATATTTTTAATATATTATCAATTATAATAAATCTAAAAAAGGCAACTAGGATATCATTATTCATGTTATTAACCTTACGAGTAAAAATTCTAAAAGTCTAAATAGAGAAAGTCGAATTTCAACTCATACTTACTTAATTCTTTATAATACACTTCTTATTCTTTATAATACACTTCTTTTTTCTATTCTTTGATCGACTTAAACATCAAATGATGTTTCATAGATTAACCTCTATTTAATTTTTATTCATATTTTATTATCACATAGAATTTTTCCCATTCCAACTCAATCTACAAAAATTTATTTATATTTTATTATCACATAAAATTTTTCTCATTCCAACTCAATATACAAAGTTTAAGGCTCTCTTTGTTTTCAACACGGAAACTTTCAAAAAAAAAAAAAAAAAAAAAAAAGTAAAAAAAAAAACAAAGCATTAAAACACGAAAAAAACAAGAAAAAAAATTTCTCCAAACTTTCCTCACCGAAGATTTACGAGGAAAGTTACTTTTTATAAATAATTTTAATAATATATTTAACGATTATATATATATATATATATAATATCTAAAGTTATATACGTATAATCAATTATGTTTTAACGTAATCAATTATATATATATATATATATAATATATAAATATATATATATATAATAAATTATATTTTAATATAAAAAAATATATATATATATATATATATATATATATATATATATATATATTAATAATATTTAAAAAATAAATATTATATAAATTTTTATAATAAAAGTATTTATATATAATTATTAATAAATTAATTAATAATAATATAAATATAGTTATAATTTAATATAAATGAATATAAATATTTAAAATAAATTATATAATAATAATTATTTTTTTATTATAGAGTAATAATTATTTTTAAATTTAAATATTAAAATTATTTTAAAAAATTAACATATTTTATAATAAATTAAATTTTAATGATAATTTCTAATTTAATATTTTTTTATAATTTTTTAAAAATTATTAATTATATTAAATAAATTAATTATATTTTATGTTTGAATTATAAAAGTAAATTTATAATTTTATATATTAAAATATTATTATATCTATCACATCATTCATAAATTTTCACAAACTTTGCTCTTAAATCTTACCATCTTTCCCTTAATCCAAAGAAAGTACCTTTTCACGCACTTTCATCTCAAATAAACTCAAATTTACTCCCTCAAATCCATTTCTTAATCCAAACACACCCTAAGGGTCCACCTCATATTTCATGTTTTAGGTTTTCATAAAAATGATATTAAAGTATAAAAATAATACTATAATTTTGAATATCTTTTTAACAACTAATTTTATCATAATAATTTATTTAATTTCTTATTTATTTTGACTATCTTTGTTTTTAAAGTTCATTTAGGGTTTATAAAATTCTTTAAAGTGATCCATAAAATTGTCATTTTCAAAGTAAATATTAAAAATAAAATACATATTATTATCAAATTTAACACTATCCAAGTTTAAAATAAATTTTGAAGTTCTTATATCTTTATATAATTAATTAAAATATTTAAATTTTTCTCAAATTTTAGAAAAAAAGATTATATGTTTTTCAATACAAAATTTTTCTACTAAAAATACAAGAATTTTAGAAGTATTATGTTGTTTTGAATTTGAATAAAGAGGAGTTAGAATACAAAAGAAAAAGATTAAAAGAAAATTAAGAAATTTGATGATATAGACGAAGAACAACTTTTTTGCATCTATTATTTTTACCATGAAGTCTATGAGAAATAAATAAGATGAATTTGATAAAAAGATCTAATACAACAAAGATGAAGAAAATATAGATGAATGAAGCAGTCTCATGCTTGAAAGATAATAATAAGAATTAGAAGAGAGAAAAAATAGAAAAAAAAAATCAAATTTCATACTTTGGAAATATTTACAATTTGAATTCGAATGAGTTAATAATTTTTACAGAAATTTTTTGTTTTATTTCAAATTTTTAAATATTGTTTAGATAAAGAGAGATATATGATGCTGCCATTTAGATTTAGAAAGTTAGTAGTGTAATTTTAAGATTAAAATAGTATTAGTATTTGAATTTTCATTACTTTTTATTCTATAAACAGTCCCTAAATAAGATATTGGTGAAGCTACTCCATATACTTAATCTATTATTCTTTCCAATTATAATTTTCTAAGAAAATAAACAGTATCCACTGTACACTGAATATTTTGGCTTGGAGTGAATCTTTGTACAACTAAAATCTCAGCACGATATAAACCTACTTTCTGTTCATCCATAAATACAAATGGTAGTGACATGTGCAAACAGCCTCAAAAGACAACAGAATAATACAGAATTCACAAACTCACAATAAGATCAAAGCCACAAATTATTTATTAATAAATATTTATTTAGAGTTCTGATTCACTGTGTTCTTCTCTTTTTTTCTGCCAAATCAGTTTATTCTAGTTTTACAAACATTAAATATCCATTTAGCCTGCACCAGTAAATCTAGGATTAACAATTTGATATCTTAGAACAGTGAAACATTCTTGGATACTGTCATTTCTACTTGTTCCTTATAGCTTAGAGACAGGTTGAAATTTGCTTTGTGAAACAAGATCCTTGCGCAATATCTTGCCAGCAGCTGACTTTGGAATAGTGTCAATGAAACTCACCCTTCTCACTTTCTTATATGGAGCCACCTGAAAATTCTCCATTTCATTTTATGCAGGTTAAAAAATACTTGAAATGTGCACAGAAAATATAAGTTACCTGGCCTGCAACAAATTGAATGATTTGGTCTTCTGAGAGTTCAGAACCAGCTGCTCTCACCACATATGCCATTGGTATCTGTCCAGTTTCTTCATCTTCCAACCTGCATCATGTCTTTGTTTCCAGATGAAAAATTCACACAGATTATGAATAATAAGAGTAAAAAACATGAGAGGGTAACACACGGTATAACTGCTGCATCAGCTATAAGAGGGTGACTCAGCAGCACAGACTCCAATTCTGCAGGAGCCACCTGGGACAAGCAATATGTTGTTACCCTGATAGCTAAAGCAATTTACTGATACAGTGATATTCTAGTTGAAACTGAAACTGTTATGGGTTTGAATACCTGATACCCATTGTGCTTGATTAGCTCTTTTATCCTTTCAACTATGTAAACAAATCCATTATCATCAATATAACCAAGATCACCAGTCCTCAACCAACCTTCTGAATCAATTGTTGCACTTGTTGCCTCCAAATTTCCTAGATATCCTTTCATTATAGTAGGACTTTTTAACCACAACTCTCCTTCTTTGTGAGGTGGCAAAGGCTTCCCCGTTTCAGTGTCTATAACTTTAGCCAAAAATGTTGGAATCAGCTTCCCACACGAATCTGGATGAGCTTTAGCATCTTTATCTGAAACAAAAAAAGTTGCTCCACCACTACTTTCTGTTAGTCCATAACCTTGCCTTAGTTCAACCCATGGAAACATCTTCCTGAACTCCAATGCCACTTCCTTGCTCAAAGGTGCAGCACCTGACCCCACCCTTCTTAGGCTGGACAAGTCATACCTAGCTTTCCTTGAATGCTTTACTAGCGCAAGGATCACTGGTGGCACTGCTGGTATGTTGTTAACCTTGTACTTCTGGATTGCATCAAGCATATCTTGGAAGTCAAACTTCTGCATCAAAACTGTTGTTATACCAACACACAACAATCCTATTCCAAAGAATGCAAGTCCATAGATGTGAAACATTGGAATGAAGGCCAAGAAAATATCATCTTGGGATCCACTGACATCAGCAGACCACGAAACTGATCTCACTATGGAAATGAGATTTGCATGAGTTAAAACCACACCTTTGCTTATTCCTGTGGTCCCTGAAGAGTAAAGTATAGCAGAAGTCTCTGACTGTGCCACAGGAACTTGCGGCAACTCTGTTGTATTATAACAGCCTTCTATTAACTCTTCAACTGATAACATGCGGCCATCAGAAGAACGAGAAGTGAGAATTGTAGGAACCCCAGTTGGGACCAATTTGTGTAGCTCCTCTGGTGCTGAGATGGCTAGTTTAGCACCTGAATCGCGCACTTGTTTGGCAATTTCTGATGCAGTGTTGATGGGGTTGGCAGGTGTCAGAACTGCTCCAACTGATAACACAGCTAGGCATATGGCTGAGTACAAGGTTGAGTTTGGTGACAGTAGAAATACCACATCACCTTTCCTAACCTCAAGTCCATGGAACAAAGCTGATGCAAGGGAGTAGGTAGACCTTCTTAGATCACTATAGCTAACACTCCCATTAGTTCTTGCGTCAATGAATGCAGTTTTTGCCTCAGAAAGGTGTGCATGTGGGAACTGTGACAGCACAAATTTGGCAGCGTTAAGGTCAGGCTTTGTTGAGATTTCATGCCTAGTGTCAAGCTTAAATAGAGAGTGATAGATGCCTGTTCTTGAATTGTAGCCACTTCTGTTACCAAATGGAGGCTGAGATATATCATATTCTTCTTCGTTGGATGACAAGATTTCCTCTGCTGACATTTTCTGCAAATTTGAGTTTTCCTGTTAAGGCTAAGCTATTGTTGTGAGGCTGAGGCAAAAGGTGTGGGAACCATAACCAACATTAATAAAAGGCTTATCTTCGTCAAGTACAAGAACAAACATTGTTAACTGTGTCACGTGTAGCAAAGACAAAACAAAGAAAATTAGATTTTAGTTTAAGAATTTAATGTTGCCGGCCAAGAGAGTGAAGGGAAACATGAATAGTAATTGATATTAATTAAGCAGATGAACCATATATAGTTGAAGCTGTGTAGAGGACAAGAATAATTGAAATGAATATGCTTTCCTCAATGATCAGATATTTGAAAGAATTCACATGTTGTCTGCTTAATGCTTTTCTTGGTGAGGGAGGGACCCAAAACGAAAAAGACTGAGGATATCTTATATATCTGTATATACCATTAACAATTAGCTTTCATTGACATGGTTGCAGTTTCTTTATCTTCTTGTCATATAAATCAAGCATGCATAACAAAATGGACACATCTTAAATCTGAATGAGACAATAAGTATTTGTTCATATAAACTTCAAGTTGTATTATACACATTCATGCAGACCTTAACTACAATTAAAGAAGGAAAATAAAACTGACTTAAGGGGAGAATTCTCCAAATAAATTCACATTAAAATCTAAGTTATTACATAAACTATCTTTCTACAAAGTGTGGTGGAAGAAGATTAATCAAACTTCTAAAACTTTCCTAATCATATATCCAAACAAAACTAAAACTACAAATAACTTAGCTATTTAACTAAACTTAACACACACAAAATGGATATATTTTTAATCTGTTTTTTCGATCATATTATTTATAAATTATTTGTTTGATACTAATAAGTTAAAAGTGACATAATAAATATCTGTGTGTAATTTACTTGTTTAAAAACGAAACATTTTTAAGGTTGGAAAATATTTTTTTGACAACATAGAGCAAGCTGTTTATTTCTTTATTGCAACATTTTCAAAAGTGTGAATTGTAATATTTTGAATAGTTTAAAAAAATTAAGTTTTTCATTTTTGCACCAACACATTATTCAACCTCCTGTGTTTTTTTTCAAAATAAAAGAAAAATAAGAATATCCTTAAAGATATTGTATTTTAAGAAAAATCTCTAAAATTATTATTATTATTATTAAAAAATCTTAAAAATAATTTATTGAAGAAAACAATTACAAATATTCATCATTGGCTTAGCGAATTAATTAGCATAAACATATTTTATGTTAGTGTTTCGGAACAAAACTTTGGTATATAGAAATGTTAAAATGAAAAGTTAATCTTTGTTTGATTAAAATAGATTTATATACATAAAATTGCATGTAAACGAAATGATCGATTATAAATACCTGGGTTGGTTGAGATGAAATTGTGTAGGAGCAGCACCAGTTTTCCTTTAGAAAGCGAGAATGAAGATGTTTGGAAGAAGGTCGAGTGAAGAAGCACTATAACTCAACTAAACTCTCCCACATATATATAAATCAATGACGGAAAGAAAAGCGTGAGAATTACAATTCAATTGTTACTACCGACCATGGCCGGTGCCGTATTCTTTATGATCCGGGTTTTGTGTGGCAGTGATAAAACATATAAATATTTTTTTAAACTATTTTAATATTTTAAATTAAATTAATTAATATTTAGCTGATTAACTATTTTATAGAATTATGTTGATACTTTTGAATATGATTTATCCTTGAGATAAAATATAATCACACAACAATTGTCTTGGTTTCTTATTTTTATTTTCTAATCATCCTTTTTACGTTTTCTTATTAGTTATGTTTAACCGAACCTCTTTTTTATCCAGCTTTTAATGATAATAATATCAAGAATTGAATTATGTATACGTGTTCCCAAATAGAGAATGTTGATTATGGAACATGATTTGAATTTTTCTAAGCTAATGTTTAACTAACTTGATAAGGTCATTCATCATGTCATTTAAGTGAAAAAAGACAATGAAAAGAAGACACAAGAAATTGATGAATTTGTAATCCAACTCTTAAGATCACAATCCACTCGATTCACTTTGAACTATCTTTTAATCGTCATACTTGAGTCTCACTCAGTGTAATGGAGGTGTGCGATTGTGATGAGACATCTTTTAAGATAATCAAATCTCATGTGTGGTCACATTAGGTAAGAATTCAGCATCACTAAGATAAAAGACTTTCCCAATGCTTGAATATATTGTCATCGACTAAAAATCCTTTCGAATCAATTGGAAAATATTGATACACCTATTTTAAATTAACATCTTTTTTATTGAGATCAGACATGGATCAGAAATAAGGTCTTTCAATAATTTATAAGTAGGTACAAATCTTACCTTATAAGCCAATTTTGTAAGGTTGAGTTAGGCTTAAAGTCCACTTCTAATATGGTATCAGAATCTATCCTAGCAAGATTGTTGGGTCTATCAAGCCACCCGCTATCGGGTCATTATCGGACCACTCTTACATAATGAATTCTTCCTGCACCTCCATGATCTTGTCTTGCACCTCCATAGAATTTTGAATTCCAAAAATGTCCTTATTGAAATGATCAAAAAGGACGTGCGTCCGATATAGATATAGGAAATTTTTGAAAATGTAAACAGGACGGGGTGGCATCCGATATACAAATTATAAACCGGATGAGAAATTGGGAGGTGGAATCCGGTTTGTAATTTGTAAACCGGACGCCACCTCGTTCGGTTTACATTTTAAAAGAAGATTGCAAACTGGATGGCCAGTGGGTGGACATTATCCGATTTGCAAATATCTCATGCCTTTTTACTTCATGAAACTGTGTTTCTATCTTGGGTAGTTGGTACGTAGTCTTCCAATATTTGAGAAAGAATCCTTATGGCTGATTTTGACAATATTTTGAATGTATACCGTGGAGAAAAACATGTTGCTATAAGCGAGAATGGCTCTCACCTCACTGGAGTTGGCTTTGAGATAACCTCTGTCCATGCAATCCGGCTGCTTCTAGACAAGGATTTTGCTGTTGTTGGAGCCGGTGAAGACCAAACCCTTTGAAGCAGTGATTTCGTAGATGTTACCTTCGTGGCGGTGGAGCGAAGTGATGCAGTGGTAAAGCAAAGAGGATGAGGGAGTTGGGAGAGGGGAAAGTGCCATGCTGAATTCGGCATGATAGGGAACATGCCATCGGAGCTTGAAGGCCTTGGGGGACTAACTTGAAGGTCTTGTTCACTTATCTCTCAGTGGTTTGGAGATGAAGGTGAAGAGGGGATTGTGGTGGTTCTGGCTTTTTGGTGTCCATGAGGCTGAAGAGGGTGGCCTTGCCATAAAAATCCATGGCGTGATGGGAAGAATATGTGCTTAGAATTAAAGAAACAAAAGTGGTAGTTATAGGATCACTATAGGAATTACTAGAGGTCCTTGAAAGCCCTAAAACAGGGGTGCGGTCAAGTATCTTGATCCCCATCCCTTTACTTCCAGTCCCACCACTATCATCTTCACCTTCAGGTGGCTCATCCAAGTGCAAACACCCTTCCTTGATTACTTGTAGGGCAACAGCAATGTCTCTAGTCTCAGCAATTCCTGCCTTTCAAAGAATTAGAAATATCAAATGCATTACGTATTGAATGTTGCTGCCACTAAAAATTTGCATAATGTCACCAATGCCAGAATCAGATAAGGTACCATCCGGTTTACATTTCGAAATCAATTGTAAACTGGATGACACCTCATCCGATTTACGTTTTGAAAAATTATATAAACCGGATGAGGTGTCATCCGGTTTACATTCTATTTTGAAATATAAATCGGATGACACCTCATCCGGTTTATATAATTTTTCATCCGATTTACGTTTTGAAAAATTATATAAACTGGATGAGGTGTCATCCAATTTACATTTCTAAATAAAATGTAAATCGGATTGGTACCCATTCGATTTAAAAAACCCTAAACAGTTTCGACGTCTTCTCGCAGTCGATACCACCCAAATCCAAAATTAACCACTCAAATCTACAATACCACTCACAGATCGAACAAATCAACTACAAGATAAGACAATGTAGGAAATGAAGCACTTGAATCAATGGAGACAGATTTGAACCAACAACTTCAATGATGGTGGAAGGGAATAATGATTCAAGCAGATACGGAAATGGGGTGAAAAAGGTGAAGAAGATGAAGGGGGTATTAGACTAAAGGTATAATAGACTTTTCAAGTCTAGTATAGAGGTGTAGGACGAGATTATGGAGGTGCAGGAAGAATTTGTCTTTTTACATATAAGTTTCACACTCGAGTTTCATATAAGTTTCACACTCGAGTTGAGGAGTCTTAATGTGAGGGGAGTGTGTTGAAGATCACACATCAACTAAAGATAAAATCTTTCAATAGTCTATATATAGATGCAAACCTCACCTTACTTTCAATAGTTTAATAGTTTATAAGTGAATGCATATCTTACCTTACAAACTGATTTTTTAAGATTGAGTTAGACTTAAAAAAAATAATAAGTATATTAATTTGATAAAGTGATCATTTTTCACCTTCCTACCAAGTTTCATTTTATGCTTACACGAGAAGAAACGAGCTTAAAAAGATAACCATGAATTTGAATATGACTATGGTTCTAAAAATGGTGATGTGACCTTGTCATATGAAAATTCCCCACACAATCAAGGCGAAAAAAAAAAGTGAAAATTACATAAAAAATAATAAAAATCACAATGGTGTTGGCGGAAAGGTAGTCACCGTGATTGTAATGGCTATCAATAATAACAATAATTCACAACGCCTTTTGGCGACATCAACAGTAAGTGTATCCCGGTTAGGGGCGGATGCCACAAGGGGAAGAATACTTTCTTCTGCACCTCCACAAATTTTGAATTTTCCGAAACGCCTATTTGGAAAAGACTATATTACCCTTAATAAGAATAATGAATAGGTTTTATAATGGTAAAAAGGTAGTGTTGCATTTTTTCGGTGAAGTGTAGTGGTGGTAGCGGTTGTGGCTGTGTGGTTGTAGTGGTCAGTCGTGCTTATACATAATAATATCTTGAATTTGTTATTATCTCGGCTTGTTTTATCTTCATTTTGTTTTCTATTTCTTATTTTAATGTTGTTTAACATATTAATTTGATGTGTGGTGTTTGTTGGTGGTGACCAGCAACCAAGGTTCCAATACGTGATCATAATAAAAAAAATACAAAGAAAACATCTTATATTAATAAGGGTTTCAAATCACGTATAATCCGAAGCTATTTTAAACAACTTTTAAATTGAGCAATTTAGAAAGTAAATAAAACCTAAATCACAGTCCAAAATAATGTGCGACGCGATCCACCTCCATTTCCCTTTTCCTCCATTAACATTAATATAGTACCTTCACAGGTAGTGATGACAGCTCTTAGCGGGACGAAGGCTCTTTCTTCACTCTGTCCGCGACGCATTTACTGGAAGTGAGGTGAAATGAAGGTATGGAGGTATAGATTAAAGAAGGTAACTGAGTCATTACATACTTTACTTAAGGTTACTTTAGAAATTTTAAAAATTTATGAAGGTGCAGGAAGAAGGCATGGAGGTGGAGGAAGAAGTCGTCTTCCTATCCATATTCATATTTTCAATGGGCTCGTTCAAACGATCCAACGAAACAAAAGTTTGGATTTTACTAACTGCATCCCCATGTTAACAAAAAAAAAAAAAAACTTAAATATCCTCTCTTGCTACACTATGCCATCGCCACCACTACAACCATTGTTTTCGTTATATTTTCTTTTTCTCCACTGCGCCTACATCACACTGTAATCTGGTCAACGACGACGATAACGATAGTAATTGGAGTGTCGTTAGGGCCTTTTAGGAACCTAGAAGCTTCCATCAACGAGATGCCAAAGATGATGGGAATAAAGAGAGAGAGAGGAAGAAAGAACAAAACATTAGGTTTATTTGGTAGATATTACATAACAAAACATAATAATTTTCTCTTTTGGATTGCTCAGTGTTTATGGATTGTTGAATCTAAAATAGGAAGATTGATGTTTATATAAGGTTCAAATAACTTATTTTGGGAAGGGTTTTTCAGAATTTTTTTTTTTTTTTTTAAATTATTTTATATTTTTTTTTTTAAATTAAAAAAAAAAAAAAACTTGTTCGGGTTCATTTTAAAATATATTAGTGTGCATATAGTACTTATGGGGTGCAAGAAACAAAAACCATAAGTGTTAGGTTGGCTTCCGCGAGCCTATGTTACGAGGAAACCTTCTTGTGCAGCTCGAGTACTGATATTGTTATGCATACAATGTCACTTAATGTTCCTTATGAAACTTGATATATGAATATCACCACAACATCATGACACTGTGAAGAAAGAATTCCAATTCAAAAGTATGGATAATCAATCCTTTTCTATCCATATCTAACATTAAATTTAAATTATTTTCATAATTGATAACTATTTTCATATATATATATATATATATAACATTGTTAGTATATTATATAGGCAAATTTCTCAAAGTGGTTTAATTTTTATCTGAAATTCCCAAATGGTGTATTTTTTATTTATTACTAAATATGAGTAAATGGTGCATAAGAGAGAGACTATATCATTGTAAAGAAACAGTGTCCATATTACACGATTTAATTTAACATTAAATGGAATCATGAAAAGAGAACACAATTTTAGTTTATTAGATGAAATTGTATAACTAAGATTTCAATTAATGAGTTAATTACATGTGGTGTGTTGCTACTGTGCAACTAAAATAAATGTTCATTATAAATGTACAGTTACAAAGTCATTTTATTTATTGATAAATATGTAATGGTTGAAATTAATTCTGATTAAGTAATTAAATAATTGTGAAGTTAATTTGAATAGAAGAGTGGTTATATATTGTGAAGAAAAATTACTTAGATATAATTTAAAAACTAATAATAAATTTATTTAAAAAATTTTATAATATTTTCAAATTTTTCTTTCTAAATTTTGTTCCTAAATTTCAATTTTATTTTAAATTATTTCTATATTAGTAACTAAATTCAAATATCCAACTTATACTTAATTTTGCTAAATATTTTATTATTAAATTTTTTTTTTCAATATCAAACTTACTCTTAATTTAATTCAATATATAAATCTCACTAACATCATTTATTTTAATTACACAGTAATAATACAACATATGTGATAGAAGAAGAGGAATGAGTGAAGAATATTAACCACCATAAAATTGTGTAGTATTCTGAAGATTTTAACTAACTCATTAATTTAAATCTTGACTGCATCATTCTCTCTAGTAAACTAAACTTCGTTTCATGATTTCATTTATTTTTCTTCACATTGATATGGTGTCTGGCAGACACTTTTTACCCATATCCAAAAATAAATAAAAAAATACACAATTTTGAGAATTTCATATAAAAATTACACCAGTTTAAGAAATTTGCCATATTATATATATATATATATATATATATATATATATATATATATATATATATA
>Ga0209700_104978_pt1 | contig 23131 bp, 16 predicted proteins | sample SiratroredBW_FD_187528 | JGI IMG/M metagenome (GOLD analysis project Ga0209700, IMG submission 187528) | Root nodule microbial communities of legume samples collected from California, USA - Siratro red BW (SPAdes) (version 2) | ecosystem: Host-associated > Plants > Roots > Nodule | place: USA... | reverse complement strand
AAAAAAAAAAAAAAAAAAAAAAAAAAAATTAAAAAAAAAAAAAAAAAAAAAAAAAACAAAGTAGAGTATATATTCCCGTGAAATAAAAAAGATTTGCCAGCTATGTTAGTGTTTTAAGTTAGGTGGGAATTATGGGAACGGGGTTTGGCAAATGGTATAGGAATCTATGAGCTTGCTTTAGTTTCGGTAATCTTACAAAAATTTGGTGGCAAGTTTTGCACAGATTAAATAAAGAAAGGTCACATGTTTCATTACACGGTTTGAACTGGTTCTTCGTTTTCCAAGTTTTGGTCATGCCATTGTTTAGGTATGGTTGGAGTTGGACCAATAGCAATACCCTTCTTCTGATTTTTAAATTAGGATTACAAGGGCAGATATTTGAAAGAAATTGTAGAATTTGATTAGGAAAAATAATGCATTTTGGGCACCCCACAATTAGCCAGATAATAGGGTGGAGAATCAATTCAAAGGTTTGGCAACCCCATTATAACGAGAAGGACCGTGATGGATACGTATGACTCAAAACAAAAGAGTGATGATATCACATGTGTTATACACAAAAATATAAGGATAAGCACAAATTTAAGTGGGGAAAGCTAGTGGATGATTGTTTAATCTATCATCATCATCACCGTATACATTATATACATGAATTAAAATAAGAATAATTTGAAAAGGCACATCAAACAAAATTCAAGTTGGCCATGGGTGTGGGCCATTTATACTATAGTCTGAAACTGGGAAAATCATCATTGAATTCGAAACCCACACTACCATCTAAACCATCCTTTTAGTAATGAAAAGTATATGCTTTTGAAGCTTGCTAGCTCACACAAACCAAACCAGACCAAGTTGTAGTTGTGGGCGACGCATCCCACACGCAATCCCAAACACTTTCCTCCCTCACGTTAAGTCAAACGAAACCAATTCAATACCAAAACACGCCACGTTAAAGTTGAATCCCATGGCATTCCAAAAAGGTATATATTTCAAGCACCCAAAACCAATTAATGCATATCAACACACAAAATTGTGTATAATCACGCGGCATATATAAATACACAAACAAACACTTACATGACGTTCTTGGCTGTCCAAAGGATGCTGTATCTGTGGTATTCTTTCGTTGGGTCGAACCACAAACGGTACCGCTCCTCACGCCCACGGTGGGTGCTGCCGTTGCCGTATAAGTTCGTCTGAAACCGCCACGGTTTTCCGGCGATGTTTCCGAGGAATTCAAAGTCCAACTCATCGTGTGACTTCTCGAACACATCACCGTTTGATGTCTGTACCAAGAAACAAAGAAAAACTCATCAATCATGCCACCCTCTAAATAACCATGAAACAATTTTACAAGGTTTCTAATTTTTCATAATACAAAAAAAACAATAATTATAATGGCGTTAACAATTTCAGTCTTTGCTAGACCAAGCATGCTATACTAAGCCATCACTTGTAGTTCACCGTTTGAACAGTTCATTAAAAAAAACTACGAAAATTCTGACGTAAATTGAATGGAGTTCACCGACCATCAATCCGTTTTTGACTTTGCTACAAGTTCGGTAGTTTCTTCAGCAAATTAAAGGGATGTTTGACTAATATTTAGCGCGTTTAACTGATTATACAAAAAAAAGGGTAAAAATAAAGAAGATGAAGAAGCATTAAAAATCCAGAATTCATGATTTTTTTTTTAAATGCATACCATTCAAATAAAACATTGATGTCTACAAATTTTTGTTCTGAAGGAAAAACATTGTTTACTTACATAAAAGGCCACGCAAATACCAGCAGTATAATTCGACGGTAACTTGATTCTGGCGCTAAAGAATCCATAGTGGTACATATTAGAGGATATGAAACCCGAACCTGTTCAATTATGGGATAAAAATGTTGAGAAAAAACGCACACAAAAGGAATAACATAAACAAAAATAGAACATGAAACGTAGATGTTGTTGTTGCACATGATGACGTGTAAGTGAAAGATTTACCTGTGAAGCGATCGAGGAGGAGTTGTACACCGTTGCCATCGGCGGAGCGAACAACGTTGGAATCTCCGAAGAGCGGAGAATAGCCATCGTTGAAGGGTATAGTGGCGAGGTCGAAGGCTGCGTGAGCGAAAGTGAAGAGAAGCAGAGAAAGTAGCAAATGAAACGAAAGTTTGGGTATTGTCCCAGCACAACGTAACCTATGATCCATACTAATTTTATTTTTCAGTTTCTCCCTCCTTCTTCTTCTTCTTCGGTTTTTCTCTCTCCACCCTTTCTTTTCTCCCTTCACTCTATATTTATACACAATCAAAAATCATATTAAATCACTAGGTAGAGAAGAAGAATGATACACATACCTCTTACGTGGATTTCTTTTATTCGGTTTTTTTCTCTTCTCTCTTTTTTGTGTCCGAACTTATCCTTCACTGGGTGGTCATATTACGAGGGGTGCCACTGTTCTATGTTCAATTTTTCGTGGGCGCAAAATTATGAACAAGAATATGTGCTTATCGTTAGGTTGGTGCTATCATCCTTGGATGAACAAATATTTTTATTTTTTAGGGGTAAGGTGGTATTTTGTGAACCTCAAGGATTCATAATTTGTAGTGTTGAATGTATTTAGCAGGGAGGTTTGAATTGAGCAAAAATAATCATAATCTAGCATGATGATTTAATTTTCTTGAAATCCAAAGAATTTTGCACTAATATTGTATGAGTGGTGTTGGTTACGTTTCACATTTTTGGTGGCATTATATATGACAAAATAATTGAATCCGACCCATAACAACTATGAAAAGAAAAAAAAAACAATAGTGGAAGGTGATGGCTTATGACCTCTACACGTGTACTACAAGGTGGCAAAGTCTAGCTTAATTTTTAAGATTATTGTGTCTTTCTTCTTAAGTTTTCTAAGCTAATCATACATGGTGCTGGTCAATACAAAGTGCTCTATGATTGGTTTTCCAGGTTTCTAAATCAATGGGAACTCAAGCTTAAGAAAGTTTTTATTTGATTGTTAAATATTCAGGAAATTTTGCCTTTTCTAAAATTTATACAATTCTAATGTGTTAGAATATGCCAAACTTGTGAATTGTGAGATGAATATATTGACCAGTTCGATTTCAAAAGCATATACAAAATAATTATTTGAAAATTTATAGCAGTTGGTTCTAGAATAAGGAAGTTTTTTCGAAATACGTGTAATAATATGAGGGTATTATCGTCCACGGAAAGGTAACAGCGTGTGAATATGTTACACCTTTATCAATTTGAATGAATACAAAGATAGGGGTAGAATGGGTTCGGTATAGTTTGAAGTGAAATTGAGTTATTAGAAGATAAAAAAAAGAAGAAAATATGAATAGGTTAAACAATGTAAATGGAAAAATAAAATAAAAAATGAAATACATATTTTCAATCACTTAATTGTAGTTAAGTCATAACTGTAAGTTGGAAATAATTACGGAAGCATTCATGTGTTGACATATATTAATAATTTATTTTCACACCTTTTACAATGCAAAATAACTGATTTGATGACAAAATTTTTGCACTTTTATTATTATTTTTTGTATATACGAATTTAAGGAATATTTTACAACTAATCAGACCGAAACCGAAATCCTTTCCTTCTGTGTAACTATCCCATTCGCTTGATTGTCATTGAATTCATTCAATAAATAAGATAAAAGGAAAAAATAAATTGTAAATATAAGTTACATTTATATAAGTTTTTCGATAAATATTTAAATAAAAAATAAGTTTAATTTACCTTCTTAATAATTTTTTTATTTTGTTAACCTAAGCGCCACTCATGTAATAATATTAAAGTTTTTGAATATACTTTTTAATTAATCAAAATCTTAAAAAATAGAAATTTTTTAAGTAATATTTCAATATAATTAAAACTGATTTTAATTTAGTGATGTGTACTGTCTTTTAACAGTTTTTTTTTTCTTAATCTCATCACTCTCCATTTAATTCCATCATAGTCAATACAGCTTTTAAAATTACTTAGCATTGATTTTGTATTTCATCTAAAGTATGTTCAAATTTCAACAAGGGAGGACATATAAAAAGCCATACTTTCACTTAGTTTGATCTTCTGAAAGGGCAATTTCAACTTTGATAAGAGGAAAACTGCTTTTCATCTTACAAGAGTTGAAAATGGTAAAAAAGTATTAAAAAAAATCACAGCATATAAAATATTAGTTCAAATAACAATGCTAGTGAATAGGAATTGGAACATGGAAGTAATAGAAATAGAAAAGATATTAATACTGGCTTATTGACGTGGTAAAAATAAGTAGTGATCAATAGAAAGAGTTTGAGAAAAAAAGAAAAAACAATAGTAAGAAAATGAGAATCAACACATGCACAATAAATTAAAATTAAATAAACTTTAATTATAATGAAAATATCTTTTAATTATTTATAATTTTCAAGATTTTTGTTTTTTAAAACTCTAACCTATCTAGTAAAATGGATGCTTTTTTTTATAGACCTTGAATTTTATTAATTCAACCATTGCTTTGATATGCTGTAGAGACTATGCAGAACATAAAATGTCACGTAATTCATAAATCATTTGATACATCATCGATTCGTTTGTTTTTATTCCTATAAACATTTAAAAATAAATATAAATGTTAACTAAGATTACTCAAGTTATCTAAATTTAACGTGAGCAATCTAGAATATGATATGAAATTATTTAAAGGTTGAATTAAAATTTTTACTTTTACCTTAACGTGCATGATGCAAAAAAAAATATGATATTTTATGATTCAACGGTTGAATTTCAATTTTGTTAATTTTATAAAAGTTATTAATAAAAGTAAGTGTACAAGATTATGCGTAGAGAGATGTGGTGTATCACTATTAGTCTGCATTAGAAAAATTTATATTTCAAATTTCATTATAACAAAGATCAGTGTTTACTGTAAAAAAATATGAACATCTCTTATAATTATATTGCAGTGAAGATTTTCATGTACTTCCACTCTGCAATTTTAATTTCGAAATTTTATTTACACTAGCAAGTTCATGGGAATTTCACTTTTCGTTATCTTCAAGCAAACTTAAAATAAAGATAATATATTAAAGAAAAAAAATCCCTTGCTATCTAAGTTAGAATCAGTTGAGAAAGTTAGAACTTATATCTTTCAAAAGAAACTAACATATAGAATAACCCTTCAAAAATTAATAGAGAATATATATATATATATATATATAGCATGACTAGATTACTTGAATATACAGTTAGTAGACATTCGTGGTGTTCATTGTAGTTATTAAATTTGCATTATGGACACTGATTTTGAATGTTATTTCTCTTGGTAATCACTTAAGCTTAAAATTATGTTATATGTCTTCACACACAAGTCATTATAACATGGAATATAAACACAATCTTGTTAAAAAAAACATAAATATTGGAATGACATTGTAAAAATAGATAAATAAATAAATACATTTCTTAAATGATATTAATTACAGTATTTATTACATGTAATATATAATTAACTTTGCTAAGATGAATATTACAAAATTTAATATAGGTAAACTAGATAGATAGATATTGATGAAAATTTTATCACAAAAACTAAGAGTTTTAAATGTTAAAAATATACCATAAATTATAAAGAAAATATCATAAATTGTTTGTGTAAACAAGATATCAGTTGGAAGATAATTTAAGAGTCAGTTATACTTTTTTTACAATATTATCTTTCTGACAATTTTTTATTGATTAAAGTATATTAAAAATTATAAATCTTGATAAAATTTACTGCTTTTTAATATAGAGGAAAAATTTATCAAAATATGTTTTAATAAATTTTAATTAATAGAAAAAAAAACGTTAATGTTCCTCCTCCAACAATGATGTTATGCATGGATGGACTTTCACAAAGGTGGACTTTGCTTTCTACAATCATGTGACTTTTTTATTTTTTATCTTTTTATGTTACAATTGAGGCAAATTTCATTGATTTAAGAAATCAACATTTTTACAGGAAATGGGCAGTTATAAAATAAAATGACCCTTAAACAATGATTAAGGCAGGGAATGAAGGAACAAACTACCTCTCAATGGAATAAAATAGGTACTCAATTAGGTCATTTTAACTACTAAGGGATTAACTATGACCCTATAAGATGCCAAATAGTACCATAATATTTATAGAGTGATAGATTGTTTTTTAAGGAGGCTTATATTTTTGGCTGTATATTTTAAATGTCTAGAAATTATGCTTCCTATTGAAGCCTATATTTATATTCAATCCTCATATATAATTTTTTAATTACTAAATTTAAGTCCTATTCAAAAGCTAATATATAATAGGTAAGGATATAAGGAAGCATAACATGGGTTTGTTATGAGTGAAATGAATTGGATTGAAACTGTAGCAAAGGATTAAGAATAGACATAATTGCATAAAACATTTTATAATAAGAAGCAAAAGGACATTCTATTTTAGTAGTTGTTGAGAAAGAAAACGAAAAGGATTCTTGTGTGCAGGTTTCATTCACAACCAAATCCTTCATATGGGATGGTATAATCCTAAACACAAGCTACAAGGGGACCCACCTTCCATTGAGTTTTGTGGCAGCCCTATAGAAGAGGACAATTAATTCAGCTCAACAATCATTCGCATACATTAGGGTTAATACTACAATTAACAATTCATTTGGCATAACGAATCCATTTGAATATGGAACATGCCAGCTTGTTTGAGAAAAGCTTCTTCGTTACTAAAGTTAGAAAGAGAGTCTGTGAGAGAGATTCAGATAATGAAATTGATTGGAGAACAACCATGCAATCATTAACCAACTCAAAAGAAAGTGGCAAATGAAAATGCACAAACTTATCAAATTGGTTGGAGTAGAATTAAACTTGATATCTTAAATAGTGTTTGAGATTCAAATTCAGTATAAAAAGATATGACCCAGAAAGAAAATTCACTAAATATAGTAGTTTTGTTGACAAATATTAATCATCAAGTTGGTTGATATTTCACATGTAACTGAAAGAAAATAATTTGGACCAATCAGTATAACTACATAGTCAACATCAAAATTTGAGTTTATTGATCCTTGAAAAGGAAGAAAAATTGTAAATGTGTTGTAATGAAGATTAGTTTCATAATCAAATTAAAGTTTTTGATATTTATATAGAGATATCTTTCAATCTTACCAAACAGCCAAATATTCTAATTACAGTAGTTAAACAAATATTAGTTAAGAAAGGTTCATTCAAGAGCATAAAGTAGTTAGTGGTAGAGATAATAGCATGAAAAGTTTATAGTACAAGTTTTTGAAAAGTTTAGAAAGCAAGATGTAATGGCCAACCTGCTCCCCTAAGGATACAAAGAGTCAGAGAAATGAAATATGAAATTGGCATAGTTTGAGAAAAACGAGGTTGTGAAGGGAAAGGGGTAACATGGTTGCAACAAATTTATGATACCTAAAATTGGGGACTATAGATTTAGCTTGTGAACCACTCTAAGATTGTCATTTTGTTGAGACACCAAGTCAGAGGCCCCATTCCAACTAAGATGGGATAAATTACAAAATTAATTGCGTTGAAAATGATTAAAAAAAATAGTCTTAAAAGATGTACTATGGCCTGAATATATTGTTGAGATATGATTGGATTGTTACCTTAGGAAAAAAGAGGTTATGATTACTCATACGATCACGGGTGGTAACTGTATTTTCAATTTTTAGCGCCCACTGAAGAGTTTTGTTGCTGGTTTTATGCATGGGATCGATTCTATAATTGGATACTATCTGCATATGCAGCTCTGATGCTGATGCTGTGAAATACATGACAGTTCACCTCTTCTTTGAAAAATGGAAGGATTCATTAAGAATGAATAGGGAATTTATAGACAAATGTTAAAAGACTTATGTCATGATAATAGAAGCCGAGTAAAATTATATTTGAATGTATTAAAACTTTTTTGATAATTTTTTAGTATAGAAGCTAAATATATAATTCACAGTATATACTAAAGTATGTATTTAGTTTTTTCATATTTATATCTTAGAACATAGCATAATGTTATACCAGAAGTGTGAGGAATGAGACTGAATAAAAACTAGAAATTTCTTTTAGATATATTTATAATAATTAAATACTTACATGTAAGAAACCTCATTGTTAATATACTAGATGAAAAGATGATGGTAAGAAGAGATCTTATTAAAGGTAATTAGGGAACTTTTTTGAATAATTAATTACATAGAGTGTGATTTTGAGAAAAAAAAAATACACATTAGTCACATATTAGAGAAGATACAAAATTAGATGATACATCAAAAGTTTTAAATAAAATTAGGTCAATTTGAGTTTGTTTGGACCTCTAACCAATTATTTGGATTCGAATTCAACCATGAGAATATCATTATTAAGAACATGAAGCATAAAAAAGAAGCCATCTACTTGTATAAATATTTTAGAATAGTTTAGAATAATTTGAATCATGTATGTACAGTAGTATTTAGGTAAAGGAGAATAGGTTTAAGCCTTATACTTGGGTTATGAGTAGAATATGATCAGTATAGGATAGTATAATCCCTCTAGAGTTGCATTTGGACTTCCTAAAGCCTAATGCAAACCCTAAAACGTCCAAGGCATGTACTGGTGCACAAGGAAGCTGCACACATGAAGAAAAATGTTTTGCACATAGGAGAAAGCATGAAGAGTGTGACTAACCACATGACACACTCTCGTTGGCTCTTCTAGATCTAGGATTTTATTTTAAATACAAATATTTGAATTTTGGCTATACTTTGGGTTGAACCTGACACTATAAATAAGTGTGCTAGTTTATTGTAAATTTAACTTGGAATTAGTAGATGGATTATGTGGAAATGGTGCCTCACTTGTTCCTAAGTTAACCTCTAGGTTAGCACGTATTGAGAGCTTAGGCATCATGTGAGAGTTAGTCCAACCTCTCTTGCCATTCCTCTTTTCCTTAGATCACCTCATATATTCTCTGACTTATATATTGCATTCCAAAGCTTCCACACTCCATCAACTCATGGAAACTCCAAATCAAGTAAAGCGAAAATTGATTTCCATCACATGGTATAGATATATGATGGTGAAAGACTTAAATAATAGGACTAGCTATGGAATGTTGAATTAATTTCTTGAGTTCTCTTCATATGAGGAAAATGAGTATAGAAGATGATGAGGATAGTTGGGGAGCTTAGATGAAAGTGGGTATAGAAAATGACTTACTATGGGTGTCATTGATTATTAGATTTTAACCTTATATATTTTTGATGATACGTGAGTATTAGGTTTAAATATGAGTAAAATAAAAAAACTTAAAGATGCAAATGTCAAAAGAATTTGACATGAAAGACTTGGGTCCAACAAAGAAGATCTTTGAAATGAAAATCACACTTAGATAAGTAATTTTTTTTCTTTTTGCAATTATCTCAAGCAAAATATGTTAAGTATGTTTTGGTCAAATTTAATATAGGAAATGTCAAGTCACTTAGCACACCTTTAGCTAATCATTTTCGTTTATCCAAGGATCAATCACCTCAAACAAAATAAGAAATAAAATTCATGACTAAGGTTTTATATACTTCAACTATTAGAAGTTTGATGTATGCAATGTAGTGAGAATTGTTAGCAAGTTTATGTCTAATCTAAATAAGTAGTTAAATAAATCTTTGAGATATTTACTAGGCATACTAGAGGATTTAGTAAAGGAGAATTAAAAATAGAAAGTTGTGTAAATGTAGACTTTAAATGTAAAGTCAATCACCGAAAAAACACTACTGACTACATTTTCATTGTAGGTACTATAGTTGTTAGTTGGACGTCTCAAAGTACTATTGTTAGTTTGGACATCTCAAATACAAAATATTGTTGTTTTATTTATTATAGAGGATGAGTATGTAGCAATAATAAAAGTTAATAAAGAATTTATACTTCAAAACTTGTTAACAAAATTGAAATTTATAGACAATAGTGTTTTGCATAGTGATAATTAGAAAACAGTACATCTAGCAAATAATTTAACATTTGATTCTAAAACAAAAATACATTGATTTTCGTTATCACTCTATTATATTTTTGTTTTATTAAATTTTTGCTTGATGATAGGGGCTAACATTGAAAAAAAATTCTAAAAAATAAGAACCTAGTATATATGTTGCCATACTTATTGAAATTAGTTTTAAGTAAGAAATTGTTGAACTTGGTGATGCAAAATAATCTTGTAGTAGGTATATTTTTTTTCAAAGAAAATAAAAAGAAATAAATTTTGGAAATGCTAAAAACAAAATGTGAGGATTATATATATTGCATTATGTACAAATACTATCATGCAAAATTTATTACTCATTCCAAAAAAGAAAAAGAAATAAAAAAGAGTTTATTTAGGTTGTGAGCTAGGTTGTAAACACATTTTTATAATTTTCTCTTCCAATACAACTTTGAAGAAATAGACATAATTAGTTGAACTTTGTTATCATTCTTGTATGTGTGATTATTCACATTTATGACACTGACTAAATAAAAATATTTTTTAAGTTAAAATTTAAATTATAAAATATAAAAATATTTTACAGCAGGCTATGTGCTACAAATATGTTGTATAAGAACGTTGCTCATGTGTATTTTACACAATGCATGAACAGCCAAAACACACGCCCCACTAAACGGCAGTAATTATAGAGTTGATCCTAGTTCAGATAGTGCATCGATATAAATTATGAAACAAGGAGTGCATAAACCTTAGACATTAAGAATGGAGACCAACAAAATTTTATGATCATAAATTTGAATAAAAAATAAATGTCTTAAAGAAATGTTTTAAAAAGGATGCCGCTAGCATTTCTCTATATGGATACTATCCTTTACATATCTTAAAATCTTAAGCTTAAATTACCATCAAACAAAAAAAAGTCACTAGTGTATTTCACGTTCTCTTCTAACCATTTCTGAAAACTTATTACCTTGGTCACATATATGTTTCAATGCACTGATTATGCACAAACTGTTCTAAAAGGATAAGAAATCATATTATGTTACATGCCAAACTCATGACAGAAAAGCACAAAGCAAAAGAGATGGACCTCACAGATACACTAATGAATCATATTATAGTTGATTAAAACTGAAGAACAAAACCTCAATATCAGTGTAAATAAGTAATTGGCCTGAGTTTTGGAAATTATATCAGTGACATCCACAGTATTGACAAATATTCATTTTTAATTTCCAACCTTTTTGATAATTTACTTCATAACAATTTTCGCATTCAATCCACATCAATTTTTCGTTTTCATGGAGATTCTCATAATTTTTTCCTAGGATGGAATTACTATCATTTGTATCTTTCGTACTAGTTATTAAACGAAAAATAAAATTCTCACTCTCACTACCATTTATTCTCTTACCAAAAATGCAATTATCAATACAGATTTGAGAAGGAAAATAACTATGAATGCAACTATTAATATTCTTGTTCCAACTAAATGGAGTATCATACATATAATGATCATAATCACTCTTAATAACATTATTCAGATATCTAATGAAAATAAGTAATGTGCAAGCCAAACAAGAGAAGAAACATGCTACATAACAAAACCAACTAATTTATTAGTGGAAAATAGTAAGATATTTGCTTTAGTTGAGTTGAGTTGGAGTTTATACCTGACACTAGTTGCAGTGAATATGAATGTAAGGACCCTTCAATTACAGAACTTACGTTTGCTGTACAGAGAATTAGAATGGTACTTATTTTCTGCTAGTTTAACCTCTTTTTGCATAAACGTCTAACAACCCAACCAGTTTAACACCTAACATATTCGCTACTGGTTTATCCTTGAACATAAACACAAAAACAAATAGCTGAATTACCTTAGAGACATCTGCCCAAGCTCAAGATGAAACATCACTAAAAATATTGTTCATAGAATAAACACTAGACTACTTACTATTAATGTATGAAGAAACAACCACTTATTTTAACAACTGTTTCTGCTGGCTGAGAACCAGCGTACACCGTATAGTCTATAAAAGAAGTAAAATGTACGGTATCGAGTACAGCTGAACTATTATAAATAGTTCTAGGAGAGTGAGTAAAGGCACTTTTCCGGAGAAAAAAAAATATAGAAGGATAATTGGAGTGTGAGGTTCTCTTGATCTCGGATTGTATTGTGTACTATTGTATTCTTTGTATTCATTGACTCTATCCTAGTACATTGTTACGGGGACTGGAATTAAGGAGACAATAAAATTCATTATTGTCTTTTCTTTCCCATTCTAATACCAGATCTATCAACTGTTGCAATCTTGGCACTGTAGTGTATTTTGAGGGGTAAGGTGAACAGATGTTTGATAAGTTATTCGTGACAGAGACAAAACTGAGAAAGAACAACATGAGCGTTTTCAAAGACTGGGAGATTTGATAAGTGGTTTCACGATTGTCATTGAAAAAAAAATATCATGTGGCAAGAAAACAATCGGTGTCCCGCACAAGATGGAAGGAGGATTGGCACAGGGTAGGGGGAAGAAGTGGCAACCGAACTCTCGTGGAGGAAACTTGATATCCCTAATTTTGCAGTAGAGGAAGCATATGGCTGAAGAAATAGGTTGGAGCGGTACTTCTGCTTGAAACTGCTTGAAAGAGGTTATGGAGGAAAGAATGCAAGTTGTGATGATTGCTTTAGAGGGAAAGGCCTTAAACTAGTTCCAATGGTGATCTTGTCTCCCAAACCTGATATGGGAAACTTTCAAAGTTGCAGTGGTAAGAAGGGCCAACCCAAATATGTTAAAAAATCCATTTAAAATCTAGATTGGGTTAACACAAACGGGTACTATAAAAAGCTACATAGAGCGATTTGAACAATATGCGGGATTCTTAAAAGGCACTGAACAAGATTATTTGATAGGAATATGCTTGATTGGCTTGAAAGAAGAAATTAAAGCAGAAGTGAAGTTATATGAACCCAACTATCTTGCTGAATTGATGATGAAAACTCACATGATTGAATAGAAAATTAGAATTATGTCAAAAGCGGAGCACTGATGGGAAACAAAGGAAGCAATGGGTACAGACCGTATTCTATGACTAGAAGCTGTTCTCAAGATATGGGAAATCCAACTGCAACAATTAACTATGGCAGAGGAAAGGCGGACACAGCAGACAACCAATGGCATTAACGGTAATCAGGGGGGAAACCGCAACCGTGGGGCTACATTCAGAAAATTATCTGATGAAGAGATGCAAGATAATATCAAGAAAGGATTATGTTTCAGATGTGATGAGCAGTTTGGGCCTAACCATGTTTGCATTAACAAACAACTACACATGCTGCTAATAACCGGGGAAGAAATATTGAGATATGAAGAAATTCTTGATGATAAGAAAGGCAAAGAAGAAGGAGATGACAAGGAAGAGAGAGTATTGCAGCTGTCTATGTTTACCAGGCCTGGTCTCACCACTAAGAATTCTTTTAAGGTATGGGGCAGAATTGAGAATGAGAAAGTGGTGGTCTTGTTAGATTGTGGAGCATCTCACAATTTCATTTCTAAAATATTGTTATTACGGGGTGGGTTAGAGCCAGAAGAAACTCTTCCTTATGTGGTAGAAGTAGGAGATGGACACAAGGTACAATCGAAGGAAAGTGTCAGGGTTTAGTTTTGGAGTTAAAGGGTTGAATATTAAACAAGAATTTTTCATTTTAATTTAGGAGGTGCAGATGTGGTTTTGGGCTTGGAATGGTTGGCGAGTTTAGGAGAAGTTAAGGCTGACTTTTGAAATTAAGGTTAACCATTGGGATGAGTGAGTGAAACGGAACAGACCTTGATAGGAGATCCCACTTTATCCAAAACTCCAACTTCACTAAAAATAATGGTGAATGCGTTGAAGAAGAAAGGCACAGGGTATACGGTAGAATGGGTACAAGAAAAGGAAGCAGCAAGTCACCACATAGTACCATCTGAGATAGTCAAAGTGTTGGAATTGTATACAAAAGTGTTTCGGGATCCAACTGGACTACCCCCATGTAAAAAAAACATGATCATGCTATCCAATTAAAGGAGGGGTTTCCATTCCAAATCTCAGACCCTATAAATATTCTCATCATCAGAAAGATGAGATTCGAAGTTGGTCAATAACATGCTTGTGGTCGGATTATTAAACCCAGCATCAACTCTTATTCAAGCTCTATTATTTTGGTGAAGAAAAAAGATGGTGAATGGAGGTTTTGAGTTCATAGAAGAATTGTTAGATGAATTGACAAGAGCAGCAATATTTTCCAAGTTGGATTTGAGATTCCGATACCACCAAATATTAGAAGAAGATATTGAGAAAACCGCATTTAGGACTGTTAGGAATAAGGCATAAAAAAATGGAGTTTATTATACAGAAAAAATTTAAAAATAAAGGTAGTTGGGAGTAATGTTAGCAACAAGAAAAATTAGAGGAAAAAATTAAGGAGAGTTTATTGTAGAGGAAAATTTAAAAATAAAGACTAAGGTAGTTGCAAGTGGTTTGTCCGTTGTTTGGCAGGGAAGGCCGTTTGTTTTTGTTAGTGTTTGAGGTAGGTCTATATAAAGACCAATATGTAGTGATGAGAGGACTTTTTTGTTGTTTTGTGTGTTGACAAGGCTAATCTTGTAGGAAAGGACTTTGGTTCCTTTGTAAAGTGGTGTTATTCACGATTGTTTGTTTTGGGAATAATACTAGATTTCTTTGTTGTGTGAGTGTTTTCTTGGTTCTCATCTTGAGGTTCGTAACAAGGACTCATGGTAGTCATTATGAATTCTTAGTCCTGCCAATTAGTTTAACAAATGCACCCCCAACATTTCAGTCACTTATGATTGAGGTACTCAGGCCTTTCATAAGGAAGTTTGTGCTGGTAATTTTTGAAGATATTCTGATTAATAGCACTTCTCTTGAACTTCATGTTCAACACTTGATTAAAGTACTAAAGTTGATTCAATAAAAATGATTGAAGATTAATAATAAAAACAATTATTTTGGTCAACCTAGTCTGGAGTGTTTGGATCATATTATCTCTAGTCAAGGAGTATCAACTGATCCAGGAAAGGTGGAAGCAATGTGGCCAATTCTGAAAGATATTAAAGTTTTGGGAGGACTCTTGGAACTAACAGGATATTATAGAAGATTTGTACAGGGGTATGGCAAAATCGCAAAACCAAAAAAGAAGGGTTTCAATGAGATGATGGGACACGACAAGCTTTTGACACGCTGTTTCTCAATTACCGATCTTAGCATTCCCTGATTTTTCTAAACCTTTTACAATAGAGACAGATGCATCCAGCAGGCCTGATTTTGGAGCCAAGCCTTATCAGAGAGGGGACAAAATAAGTCTGTCCATAAGAGAGAAATGGTAGTGGTCCACACACTGCAGAAATGGAAACATTACTTGATGCGTAGCCATTTTATTGTTATTACTGATAAAAAAAGCTTGAAATTCCTTACTGAACAAACTACTGACTGAGGAACAATTCAAGTGGGCTTCAAAACTCATTGGGTTCGACTTTGAGATACAATACAGACATGGGAAGGAAAATAAGGCAGCTGATGCCTTGTCAAGAAAGGTATTCTTTTCAATCGCGTTTATCTTGCAACCTGAATAATGGGAAGAATGGGAAGGGAAAATTCAAAAGGATGTCAAATTAAGTCCCTTGATGCAGGATTTACTGGTTGATCCCAAAGCTCATGCTAAATATGAATTAAAAAAAAGGTAGGTTATATTACCAAGGAAAATTGGTGTTGCCACGACAATTTCCACGAATCTCTAACTAATATCATCAAAGAGTTACATAGTCTCCGGGTGACACAGTGGTTATTTCAGAACTTTCGAAAGGATAGCAGGAATTGTAATCTCAGTTAAACTCTTCTTTGATAATCAATTTCATAAAGTCTAGCCACAGCGGCAGGAATTGACTTGATATACAAAACAACCAGTGTAGGGGTGAAAGAGAGATGATCTTAACAAGCTTGTAGAGAACATTCCTTCCTCAAAGCCAGGGAGCTAGAATAATGAGAGTAAATGAACAACTCCAGTTCTGTCTAAAAGAAGTAACTCCCTATGAAGCTGAAATGGCCACATTGACCTTGGACCCTTATGGGTATTTTCATAGGGCATTTAAAAAAGCTGACTCAACCATGACCTGAATACAGTTTGATACGATCTAAGTTTCTAAAAGGTTTTGGTATCTAACATATGATATGAAAAAAAAAATGATTTTAGATTGAATGCAAATGAGAAAATGTGATAAAAAAAAGCATAATTAAACCATAAAAAAGAAATTACCAAGTCCACTTATATATATTTGACTAAACTAAATAAGAAGTTCGACAATAGAACATAATTTTATTGAGTCAGATCCTGTTTCAGCAAAAATGTTTCTTGAAGAGAACTGCAGAGAACTAAAATGTTAATCGTCTGTCATATTATCCAGACATAGACTTCTTTCAGAGGTATTAAATTAATAAATGCACAATTTGCTAACACTTACCCCAATCAGTGGAGGAGGCTGACTGAAGCATAAGCACAACTATGACATAGTAACTAGTTTATATTGTTAACAAACAGATTAATCCAACATAGTATATCTTGAATCTACAGATTTAAAATTTCAAGCTTTACAAAGCAGTCAGGTTTCCTAATAAACTTATCTTTGTTGTACAAAAGTTTCCAAGGTCACGCCACCCATTAGTAAGTATTTTCAAAGTCATCAACAATCAACTTCAACTAGTCTTTCAAAATTCAGAGTTTGTCACCAAAAAGATTGCCTAACCTCACTTATCAATGCCAGCAATAGTAAGTAAATCTGAGGGAAGTGAGGCGGGATCAAGTTCCCAACAGTCTTTCAACAGTTCAGGAGTTTCATCAGAAACAAGCTTCCGTGCAGGAATCTGATGAGAAACTAGCCACATGTCATCCTTCCCAAGAAACCTAATAGCACCACTCCCCTTCTCTTGCCGCCTAAATACTGTCTTGTAACCATCAACCTTCTCCAGATATGCCATGCTCAGACCATTCACCTCATTGTAACTTGTCAGACATACAACAATGTCATAGCATCTCTTGCCCTCCTCTGCATCAACACTTCCCTCGCCATGAAGCGCCCATACTGAGCCTTTCTTGGGGTAAATTTTGTAAAGCTCACGTGCTGCCCGGTCACAATCCACAACATGGGAAAATATATTTAACGAATTCACCGAAGCCTTCCTGGCAACCTTAAATCTCCCACAAGGTATATGAAACCCCATTTTCTCCCTACTCACTATCCTCCCATCCCCACTGATCTGTACATCCAACCAACTTAATTTCACTTCAAAAGGACTCACTGAAGGAGTTCCATCAATCAAGGCATAATTCCTTGGCATTCCATCATCATCATCATACACTGCCCACACTTGACCTTTCTTGAAGCTCCTCTCCACTCTATCTTTGTCAAAATCATAAAAATCTGAATCCACCACCGCCATATTTTCCAACTCCCCTTCATCAGAATCCCTATCCTTCTCAAATCTCAACCCCTTCCTCTTCGCTAAACCTTTCACTTCTACAACCTCTAAACCTTCAAAGTTTTTCAATCCCCGCCGCCTCTCCCCCCTGTTGCTCCTCTTCTCTGTTCTATCCTCCTCCTTTTCCTTTTCCTTTTCCTTTTCCTTTTCCTTTTCCTTTTCCTTTTCTTTTTCTTTTTCTTTTTCCTTCAATTTTTTTTCCTGCAACTTTCTCCTCACCTCATTCTGAAATTCAGCTAATGTCATCATTTCCTCCCCATTTTTAACCCTCTTACAAGGTTTCGACCTCTCCAACACCTCCCCAACTGAACGCATTCTCTTCCTCAATTTCCCTTCCTTCTCATCCCCCACTTCATTATCCACTTTCCTTTTCACACCAATTTTCTCCTTTTTCTTATTTATCTCTTTCAACTTCAACCTCCTACTCCTAACCCTACCTTCCCCATCACCATCCCCATCGCTCTGAACCGTTTCCACAGCCTTAAAACTCTTCTCACAACTCGGACACACCAACTCATGACCCATATACTTTCTCTGGAACTGATGAAGGAGCCTGCAAGTGGAGCATGCGGTCCAGAACGTCTCGCTCTCCGCCTTGATCTTCCGTCGGAGCTCGGCGTCGTACTCTCGGCGGCGACTCCGGTCCGAAAGGAAGTGGAAGGCCTCGCCGACGAGCTTGAAGGCCTCCTCGGACGCCACGTTGGGGTTCTTGTCGGGGTGGAGGAGCAGCGCCAGCTTCTTGTACTGTCTCCGAATGACGCCGCTGTCTGCAAAGGGCTCCGCGCCGAGGGCACTGTACCAGTCCGGCGCGGCGAGGACGGTGAACGAGGTGACGGCCTCCGACACGCCGGCGAGGTGCGGGCACAGACGCTGCGCCCGCTTCGCGTATTTGAGAGCGGATTTGGCATTGTTGGAGGCTTTGAACTTGGACTCCGCCATTGCCTTGAGCCGCAGCGCTTCGGTTTCTGGTTCTGAGTCCGTTGGTGGTGGTGCCATTGGAATTGAAATGGGAGAAATTGGAAGTGAAGAGAGTGGGCGTAGAAGAAAGTTGAGGGTGAGAAGAGTGGGTTTTGGGAAAGTAGACAAAGGTCTGGGCCAGGCCAGCAAAATAAGACGGCTTCTGTCTGTACCTCGATTATCTCACCCTCCACCTCCATAGAAGATTTGAAATGTCAAAATTGACTTTAAAATATAATTTTATAATCTCAATATTGCCCTTCGGATTATACAATTTAAATATACGTTTCACATTAATAATATACCGGATTGCTTATGCAATAGAGCTTCTTTATGCACTTCTAAGTTTTCTTCAGATACTTCTAATTTTTCTAAAATTTTCCAAAGTGCTATTTAAAAAGACCTTTCTGCCCTTTTATATATTTGTTAAAACAATGCTATAGAGAGATGGAAGTGGGTGAGGAAAGTGAAGATATTCTTTTGATGATCGTGGAAGTACGGTATTATGGCGGTAACGATTTTGAGTGGTGACTTGGTGTTATTGGGAGGTGGCAGCGAAATGTATGATCCTTTCAGGAAAGTTAGGAGAGGCGAGTTGAAATTGTAAAAAGTATTTTTGGAATGGCTTCTTCCAAAAGCTAATCTTTTATGGAATTAGCTTTCAAAATAGTCTATTTAAAAATTATATTTCTACTAAAAAAATTCATTCTAATTGTAAAATCATTCTAAAAACATTCAATAAATCATCCTTACCTCATATGATTGACAAGGTGGTGGACACCAGAAACAAATGTAGTGACAACGATAAATAAAATGGGTTTAACAATTTTAGAACTGGACGACATAGTATAAATGAGGAATAGTTTTGGAGGTTAAAAAGTATATGAAAGTTTAAGGTTCAAAAGGTTATAATGATCTACACAATAAAATATGAATAGCACTTTTGAATTTGGAGGTGTCCGAAAAAAGCTTAGAAATGCATTATGCAAATATATATTGGATTGTACAATCCTATATATTATTTTTAGTGAAATGTATATCAGATTGTACAATTCAATATACATTTTGACTGTACCAAACTAATAAAATAAAGAATTACTGTTTCTTAAAAACTAGTAAAATAAAGAATTGTGACACTTTACTAAATAAAACAGATGTTGAAACACAAGGACATGCAATTCGAACCCAGGTTATGAAAAGTATTAATCCAAACGACAAATATATCTTTTTCAATTGTCAAAAATATGTCTAACAAAATTGATTATAAAACTTTGAGTCATGTTACAAAGACAAACATTCGATCAAAATATATATATAAAAAATAAACATATATGCCAAGAGATTAAGAGCCAAAATAAGATTAATTTTAATGTAGATGATAATATAAAATTTATTATGAAGAAAATATAAAAAGTGTAAAGAATCTATACAACCTGATTTGACAAGCAGATTAGTGTAGGAAATAATGAATAGTTATAGCACGAAGTTAATGAATAGTTATAACACGAAATTGAGAGAAAAACTTAAGACTATACTTTATGTAATCTTCAAATTTTTTTGTAATAGGATAAAAGGGAAAACATAATTATTTAGTATATGTTTTTACCTGCAAATATCCAATAATAATGTGTCATATCATAATTGATAGAAATTACAAGTTATATGATATATCCTATGAGAACTTCAACATTATGCATCTAAAAATAACCATCTAAAGCCTTGAGCCTTGATTGGTTAAAGGTTTATTCCTTTGTTTGGATATTACTCTTGTTCTTTCTTGTTTGATATTCTCGATATTTTTTTCCTTGAAATTTTCCAGCAAGTGGTATCAGAGTTGATGGTTTGTCATGATGATTAACTCAAATGAGTATAATTTGATCTCTGTATCGAAAGTTTTTTTGACGAAGGTTTCAGGCAAGTGTGTACAGTTTAAGTGTGTAAACGGTGATACAAGTGAGAATTGTTTGTGAGTGATACTTGTATTAAAAAATGTTTATGCCCAAGGATGTACCAATATAGAAGAGAGACTCTCACTTAAATACCTAACACAACCATCCACCCACTGACGCCAATCACCACATGAATTACCATAAGCAACCGATGGCCACCACACAACCTTCAACGACATAGAACAACACCACTCCATCTCCACTCTTCTATTTTTAAATTTCTTTATTTCTATATTTGTCATTTCAACAAGGCCATTTACATCATTTAAAAGATTATAGAGGTATAGAATGAGATTATGAAGGTGTAGAAAGAAATCGTCGCAAAATAATTGAGCCCTTGTTATTCCAGCCCATTTTTGCAACGCTGGTTAGGAAATTGCTTCCTATACCCCGTCAAATTTTCAAAATTATAAATTTATCCTTGACAGTTTTATATGTAAGCAAAAGTGTATTAAGGTTGACGTTGGACTAAAGTGACTTCAACACTAGCCGCTCAAGTAGGTGGTGACACATTTTTTTACAACTTATTGTGAAAGAGTTTGGATTGTTTAGAGATAAGAAAAGATGGTATGAGTAAGTTTTGAGATTTTTTTTTTCAGAGATAGTTTACATGCTTTTAAAAATCAAATTCAGATAGTTTACATGCTTTCAAAAATCAAATTCTAAAAAAAACTTATGAAATAAGTATTATGGAAAGGTGTAGGTTGTGTTTCGGAATCAATATTTTGGAATATATTTATTGACTTATAGAATAAAATTTTAAAAGTTTATTATTATATTTTGAAAAGAATTTTCTAAAAATTAATGGAAAATGACTGTTTTATTCCATTAGGTAATCGAGAAGCCAAAAATTCTATTATGGAAATAATTTTTCATAAGTCAATAAAAAAATATTGTACTCTGAAATAGGTGTTCGGAAGTGAAAAATTACATTCGTTTTTTATAAATGTTCTTTTGTATTTTGAAATACAATAAAAAGACATCTCAATACTTCTTTTCTCTCAATGATAGGGTGCAGAAAGTAAATGATAGTGGGAGAAATTACTCCCAACTTCTTCAAAAGCAATTGACGAAATTATTTGACTAAAATAAGAGGCCATTTCACAAAATATACAACAGAAATATTCTTGCTTTGAATATAAAAACAACACAATTATTAAGTATTTCAGACAACATATACGACTTTTTTAATTGTTTATTTCACACAATATATTCAGAGAAAACTTGTTTGATGAATTATTATATGTAATATCAAAAGTTACATTTTTAATTAGAATAAAATTTATTTTTTTTTATAGAAAATAAATCATAGGTGATACAATATATTTAATTACAAAAAAGTTATCCATGAATTTGTTTGTTATATACAATTATTTCTGTGACATTATCAATTATATAATTTTATAGACAAACCTTTCCATTTCAGGTAAAAATGTTTAATCCAGCTATTTTATTTTCACATTTATTTTATGTTATTCTTTGGGTCTTTTTATCATTTGGTAGCTCACAAACTTTCTATGTACTGAAAAAAAGTTTAGATAATAAAGTATATAATTTTTTAAGAATGACATTGATAATCCGGTTAAATTACTTTCCATCAATACTTTTGATAAAAAATATAATAATAATAATAATTATTATTATTAATTAAAAATATGAATTATTATTATTATTATTATGTTTTTCTTAAAGTCTTTCTTTCAGGGGAGATAAATTAGAAAAAATAAAATTAACTTGTTTATAAGTTAAATTTGGTCAACTTGAAAGTTTAGATGCAACAGTTGACTCAGGTAACTTGTTTTATTTTATTTTTAACTTTTATATAAATTAATTTTAATTTGTGAAAAAATTATTTTTGTCTTATTTTTTATTGTAAAAGATTAAATCCAAATTTTTCTAAATTGCTAATTATAATATAATCTTTAAAATAAACTTTTATTTATTATAAATTTAGTTATACATAATAAATATTTGTCTTGTACATTGAATAAGTATGTACTAATTTATAATAAATAATTTATTTCTCGATACCACATTGTTAATAGAAAGTATAAATTGAAAGATATAAGAAATTTAAAAAATCTAATTGTTTTTCATTAAATAGCTTGAAAATACTATTTTTAATATTAAGGAGATACATATCTTGGATTAATACATATATTATATTATATTATATTTGAAATTAATAATAAATAATATTTTTTAAAACATAGAATTATATTTTAAAATTAATTGAATTGAATTATATGGTGATATATTATAAATAATTAATATATTTTAGAATTATTGTTATATTGATAATTAATAATATTTTAAAAATATTGAAATTTATATAAAAAATTAAAGAATAGATTAAAAAATTAAAAAATTTATTTAATAACACATTAAAAAATATCTTAAAGGTAACTATTAAAATAGCTTACAAGATAAATGAAATTTTATTAAAAACATAAAAAGAATTTTGCACATGTATGTATAGTCATATATTTAATAATCGAGTTATATATATATATATATATATATATATATATATATATATATATATAAATATAGATATATATATATATATATATATATATATATATATATATATATATATATAAATAAATAAAAGGTGTATATTGACTTTGTCAGTATCATTTATCTGAGATACTGGCAATAATGAAAAAAAAAAATGAAAATACCAATGT
>Ga0209700_104977_pt1 | contig 23132 bp, 15 predicted proteins | sample SiratroredBW_FD_187528 | JGI IMG/M metagenome (GOLD analysis project Ga0209700, IMG submission 187528) | Root nodule microbial communities of legume samples collected from California, USA - Siratro red BW (SPAdes) (version 2) | ecosystem: Host-associated > Plants > Roots > Nodule | place: USA... | reverse complement strand
AACAAAAGAATATTATATGTAGATCGCGGGCTTAAATCCTAAACGTTAAATCTGTGCAGGCTAAAATATTATAAAACAATTTCTCAACCAAAAAACAATTCATGTAGAAAAAACAAAAAAAAAAAATCAAGAAAAAAAAGAGGGAAATGATATTTTACAATCATTAACCTTTAAAACTAAAATAAAATTGCTTGAAGACAGACTCTAAATTTCAATAAACTAAAATCATTTGAAAAAGTTTCTATTTTCAAGTTTATTTATTGCATCAAATTGTTCTTTCTATATTATTATTAAAATATAATTTAGTATTTGCGTATAAATATTAAACTGTATTTAATGATTAAATTATATTGTTAACAATCTCTATCTTAAAATTCAACTTAAAATTCTCTTACACTTTCAAAGCCAAATTACTTTTCCATTACTTAAAAAAAATTGAGTGTGATATTAAATTTCCAAGATGATTATTTGTTGGTCAACATAATTGGTAAGTTTCCATGTGGCCTTTCTTCCATTGTTTGCACTCTTTTTTAGTAGAGAAATAATAGGTCTTGCCGTCTTATCCATAATTAGCTCTGAGTTTTGACATTAAAGTCTCACTAACTTGTCCTTATTTTTTTTATTAGATGAATGAAACAACTAATTCATTGATTATGCCATTAGGGCTAAAATCATTCCATAACACCTATATATGATGATGTGCATGCATTCATATTGAAGATTTACCACACTAAATCTCTAAATTGAATTTGGTGGGTCAATAAATTAATCAATTTGGTCATGCAAGGAGCGTATTGTGCTTGTTGAAAGATCAATTTTTTAAACCATTTGATGTAGCATTTGTTCAAGGAACTTTAGACAGCAAAGCTATCTCAATTATGCCACCAACTTTCTCTTTAATGCTAAGCTTTACATTTAATCTAGCAAACACAAACTTGCATGTGCCACCATTTGCAATTCAAATTTCAGAACAATTTTTCAATGGGACACTTTTGTTAATTAATTTTCATAAAAAAGAAAAAAAAAAGTTATGATATGAAAAAGAAATTGATTTAAAACAACCTCTCCACTCTTGGTATTTATGACAAATTAAATAATTTAGATTTTTTTTTTCAAGAACAACCCACCACTTTAGAAATTTTTGAAGTGAAAAAAAAAATGTTTTAGTTTTAAGTTATTATTTTAACCTAATAGATAAACACTTAGTTAAGAATTAGCAATTTCAATATAATTTTTGGGAACCACTCATTGTCTTGGCCTTGTTATTAGCATGAAAGTGGTTAGACATAATCATAGAGCGATACTAGTTACATTAACATTAGTAAGATAGGTTCTCACTAGATTTCTATATCTTATAAGGTATATAAATATTGGTACAATATTTCCATTCTATGACTTTGATATCTGATATTTCCTTTCTTGAAGAAATTCTTGCAAAATCATCTATGACTTGTAAATTTCAGGATAGATGAGTGTTACCACAAACCAACACAAAATCTTATTTAATCTTTAAAATCATAAAGACATTGATATTTTTTTTAATGAATATGTTATTAATATAAAATATTTATTAATTTTGTCAACCTATTTTTATTAAAAATCTTAATTGATTATTATTTTTAAAAAATTAATATTTTCTCTATCCGCAATAATGGAAAAGCTAAATAAAAGATCATTTATATATATAAAAAAAGAACTTATGTTTACTTATAATAAGATCGAAAATAACATTTTTATAATATAAGAAATCAAACCCATCGATGTTCCTAATTTCAAAATATTAAGGCAGTGCATTGGTATATCCTAACCATAAAACTATGGCAAAAGTATTATTATAGTCATTTAACCTTTTTCTATCTGGTCTTTAATTTTGATTTTCTTTCTTTTTGTTAAAGTTTCAATCTAGTCTAGTTTAACAATTATGACAGATTTGTGTAATGACAAAAGATCATTTATGACAGTTTTCATACTGAGAAAAAAAAATGTCAGTTATGATCGTTTCTTTACCATCATAATTTAATGAATCAGCCAAAATTACAACCAAATAACGATGACAAAAAAAAAAATTACACGACCAAACCCAAAAACTAAACAAAAACTAAATGCTAAATTTTCTCATAATTGTGTCTTAAAATAAAGTATATTTTGAAAAAAAAAAGAATATAAAAAGAAAAGATAATAGAGTTGTGTAAACTTTACATTATTATATTAATTTCACATGGCTTAAGCTAACTCTTTGGAGGAATTAAGATGTGATGGTCAAATTGTAGTTCTAGATGTAATGTGCTCACCTCACCCATGTGCCATTGCCTCTCTTTGTCAAAATTTTTTTAAATTTTGTGTGTGTTGTTATGGATATAATACATAATGCAATACCTATGTATTGTTATTCTAATTAGATATGATTTTAATAAAACTTAAACCCTTACGTGTATCATTCTTGAAATTCTGCCATTTTTCACCAAAATAAAATCCAAGTTTATGTCTACATACATTAACGTGTACATTTTTTTCAAACAAATAGATTATGTCAATATTAAGATTTTAAGTATGAGTTTAGTTTCTTATTAAATAGGAATGAGTCGTAAGATCCATATATATTAAAAAAATAACATATTTATTATATTAAAATTTAAAATTTAAAATACGGTTAAATCTTCTCGGATAAACTCCTAACAAAGGATTCAAGTAATTATGTCTCGTCGTATTAAAAAATGTGGTATATAAATAAGTCACTACTATTACTTTAGAGAAAACATCCTAATTAAAATCAATTAAATCAAACTTCTATTATTTGGTGGAATAGTGTTAATAATAAATACATTAAAAAAATTAAGTTATTAAATACAGATTTGTTGATGATGTTTACGTCTTTAATTATAAAAAGTATCGCTACACAACTCATATAATAAAGAATGCAATAGTCTAAGCCATGATAGTACTATAAAGGGGCTATGTTAGCTAAAATTTAAATAACTACAAAGGCATTAACTTGTAATGGATTGTTTGGTTTGAAAAAAAATTTTTTTTTTGGATTTTAAAAATAATATTCATCGTGATACAAAGTATCATTTCTCTTAGAATTTTTTACTATCTCTTTAACTTCTTTATATATATATATATATATATATATATATATATATATATATATATATATATATATATAAGTCTGAGAAAAGTTGAAACTATTAATAAATATATCTAGAATATATTTTTAGATTGTACAATTTAAAATATATTTTTTAATTATGTAATCTAAAAACTTGTTTTATGGCATAACTAAAAATGTACCTTAAATTGTACAAATTTTTAATTGAAAAATATATTGTGAAATGTATCTTAAATTGTATAAATTTTTAATTGAAAAACATATCGTACCCTCCAAAATATACTTTTAGATTTCAAAATGTATTATACGTTAGGTAATGCAAAAATGTGTTGAAGAATATATGATTAAAATACACTTTTAAATAACGTACTCTAGAAATATATTTTTAATTGTATGAATAAAAAAATATTCTTTGCATAATCCAAAAAATTAAAATATATTTTTAGATAAAAATATATTCTAAAATATGTACATATTAAACTTTTTCAACACCTAGATAAATATGCAAGAAGAAATATGAGGTGTAAAAAGTAATTGTACATTTCTCTTCTTGCGGGTGTTAATTATAACTAAAGTCCATAAAATTAATTTTAAAAAAGAAGAAAATACACGTTAATAAATCCCATTTATAAATATTAAAAGAAAACTTAAAAGCAGTGAAAAAAGAAGATGCACAAATTGAGAAAAATGATGAGGAGGGTGAAATAATTGTGCTTGTATTGCTTGCTACGTGTCCTTCTCTTGGGCTTATTTCGGAAGCCCAGTGCAATATGGCACAGAAGAATTATGCCAGAGTTCAACAAACTGATATTTTGTCATCGTTATCATTTTCTATCTTTTCTCCTTTCTGGTTCAAGTGAACTCACATAACATAACACTCTCTGCTCCATTTTTTTCCTGCTTTCAATTTTGATCATCGAACAGCAAAATTGTTTGAGTATTAGGTACGAGATTTGTGAGGGGCCAATGATGACCACATCACTGCTACTCCCATCACCCTCTTGTGCTTCTATACTCAGCAGAGGGACTAATCGAATTTCCACTGCTGCTTCATTTCACACACTTAAGTCTCAGGTGAAGGGCTTCAGAGTGCGAGCTCTTAGGGAGAAAACGGAGGAAATTGAAAACCCTTCACGGGCATCCTCTTCACCTGAGGAAGTTACGCAGAAGTATGGCCTTGAAGCTGGACTTTGGAAGGTACCCTTTTCTATTTCTCCTCTATTTTGGCTTATCTAGGAGTTTAAGGTTGCTGCAAGATTCCAGTTTCGTGAATCCTAGGTTTCTTGTTTTTGGGTGGTTTCTTGTTTGTGTAATTGTTGATAAGTTGCTTTTTTTTCTTGGCTTCAATGCTAAGTGTGTATTGGTTCCCACTCAATTGAATATGTTGCAAAAAAGAAGCGCAATTTGGATTGAACTTAGAGAAAGTCAAAAGTATAATCGACGGATGTGCCATGATATGATTTTGTTGCTGATATTTTCCGACAAAGAAACAGAAACCTTGCAAAGAAATAGTTTTAAAACAGTGAGGCAAAAGGGACTAGTTTTGGTTGTCAAAATGAATTCGGGTTGCTTGCTTTATTGCCTTAACTACAAAAGATGTGCCATTTGATCAATTTTTTAACTATTTAGTCATATTCGGTGAAGCTTCTGTGTTTATCCCTGAATTGTAGGTCAATATTCAGATCTTTTTGTACTCTATCTAAAATGAAAAAGAAAATGGTCTCATGCAGATTTTCAGCTCAAAAGAGGAAGGACAGGATAATTCTGACCAACAGAAATCAAAGGCTGATCAAGCGAAGGAATTGCTGGCAAAATATGGAGGAGCATACCTAGCCACCTCAATTACACTGTCATTGATCTCTTTCGCACTTTGTTATGCACTAATTAGTGCTGGAGTTGATGTCCAAGCGGTGCTGCAGAAGGTGCAACACTAAAACAAAACCTATTGTAGATTGCAGTTTAATTCAAAACAAAGTAATTGCTTAGGATTAATAAATTCGTGTTTATCTTCAGATTGGAATCTCAGCTGATGAGACTGGCGAAAAAGTTGGTACCTTTGCTTTGGCATATGCTGCACATAAAGCTGCATCTCCAATTAGGTTTCCACCCACAGTGGCTCTTACCCCGATTGTGGCCGGTTGGATTGGAAAGAAAGTTGAGAAAGATAAGTAGGTTGTAGTCATACCTTCAAATGTCAAACAATGTGCCTTTGAACATACTTCTCTTTATAGTATCTCCATTAGTTTCCACACTTATGGGCATGTAAATTCTTATTATTTCTTACCGATAATGAAAATGATGTTTAATAATATAAGTTGTGTATGCCACTAACGTTGTGATAATTCGCTTGCATGATTGCATCCACCACTTTAGTAGAATCGCTATAATATAGCCAACTAACAAGTTTTTGCTTATAGTCAATCAATCATTGGATAATCTAGGGAGGAACAGAGTAGTGATAAGGTAATTGCCAAGTTACAAAGAAACGGAATGATCCTAAAACCCCAGATGAAATTTGTCGTTTCACGATCAGTGTGCTGAATTGCAGGCATAGCAAATATCGAAATGGACGTATGGTTAAAGATGAGAAGGCTAGGAGCATAACACTTCCAATTTGCATTCCTAGGTTTTTTATTGCTTGCAAAACATAAGACATCGAACTAAGCACTAGAAAGCCAAGACTTAAAATAATATACAAAGATGGTTTCAGCAAAGCATCAAGATCTTTTTTTTCTTGAACTAAGGTACCATGGGTTATGTAATATTTTACTATACAATGAGCCAATTGATAGGTCACTCGGTTCCTCGGACTAGCTTCTTGGAGAAACATGAGAAAGCACCTTCATGGAACCTTCAATCCAACCACCAGGACAATGTCAAGAGGATACCAAAGGAAGACGGATGGATGTCATAGGTTCTCAGCAGGAAAAGGAACATCACGTTCACTTTTATATTCACAATGTATCCTTTGGAAGCTTCAACCTCCAGTAGGTTTAGATGCAGAAGACAACACTTCACCTACATTTGAAGGATGACTTGGGGTCGAAGTGTTCTCGCGAGTCATACAGTAATCTTCTTGAAGCGGATCCAGTTCATTCCACTCAACTCCAGCTGTAAATGTTACAAGGAAGATTTAGAATATCACCAAGCCTGGATTCCTAATTTTTTTTTTTTTTTGTGAAACTCCCAAACCCCTCCCCTCCAGGTGTGTGTGGGTGCATGACGTATCTAAAGAATGAAAAGGAGGCTAAGAAGTTTAGGGGGATACGTTCTGTTCTCCACATGTCAGTTATGCTAACATCAGCATCTGATAAAAGCCAGTAATCAGCTTCACTCTGCAAAGAAACATTACAAAAATTCATACAAAATATGCAATCATAGATGTGTGCACAATTTTGAAAGATAATTCCCCACAGCTTTGAGACTGTGTTTCCATAGATGTATTCTCGCATTAGAATCGTAATACGTAAAACAAATGTCTCAGAGAATGAGGTGATACTCACAGCGACATCTGAAGGAACAATCTTCATGATACCACTCACGAAATCCTGAGAGGTAGTAAACTCTGAACTAGGCCCGTGAACATCTGGTCCCTGAACATCTATGGCTTTCCCTCTATCCTCCGGGACCACCGTTGATTGATGTTTGTTAACATCTGGACTAGACGGAAGTTTGGGTGCAACATCAACACCATTAATATCTTCAAACTTCTCTTCAAATTGACTAAAATGACAGAGAGAAAGAAGGGGAGATCAGGAATCAAACTGTATTACATGTTGCATGAGAAGCATTATTGCTTCATCAGGCACTGTCATCTGACCAAACCATTGCAATAAACCCTCAAGGTAACTGATTTTAGAATCATATAAAAAAATACCTAACAAGGTAAACATCTATGGGGCCCATTGTGCTTCTGAGAACTATCCTGTATCTCCGCTGCGGATAATCAACAGCCTAATAGAAAACAGGGGATTTACGTTGAGAAAAAATGCAAGTGATATTTATTATTTAACTTCTTAAGTCCTCATGCCCTCTCAAATTACCTCGTCAGGATCAGGGACCTCCAAAGTGGTGCCATGAGGAGCTTTAATTGCTATCAAGGTCTCATTCTGGCAGTAAAGACTAAGGGTTCAGTAAAACATCAAAAACAAAAATTTATATTGTGACGCAAAGAACATAGACGAAGAAATTTACCTGGAAGCAGGGCAAATTTTTTATATCTTCCTCAGTAACAAAAAGCAACCTATGAATGTGGAAATAGATTAAAGAAACACATCAAATATAGTTACGCACACAAAATGGAGGCCAAATAACACAAAGACGACTAAAGGCAAAATGAATATTACCTCTCATTGTTTTCATCTTCACTGAGCTCCCGCAGTCTTTCTTGCATCTCCCTGCAATAATTAATTAGAAAACATTAGTAGTCAAGGTATGGTCCCCAAATGTCATAGATGAATAAGCCAATGAAGATGAATATGCCAAGACATGGTCCCGAAACCTTATTTGTTCATCTAACCGGCGCTCATCCATTGTTAAATTTTCAACTTCTGCCTGCAGATGAGAAACAGAAAAAAATCAAATGCCAACAAAATTACAGAAATTAATATTATCTGAGAAGTATAATATAAGATAAGCTATACAAAAATTCAATCCCAATACCATTGTAAAGAAAATTACTGAAATTCAAGTCAGAGAAGGTCTATAATTTGTTTCAGTCAAAAATAAAATGTTTCACAGGCAATCTCACATAAAAAGATTTGACAATAGCTACCTCCAGTTATGAAAATGAAAGTTTCTTGACAGAAAACCATAAATTGAATACATAATCAGGCTTTATATGTTCCAATCCAAAGAAAACATCTCCATGTGAATCCCAAGCAGAAAATTGAATCCTTTCTAACCTGTAAACTAGAAAAACTATCATCAGCCTCTCCTGGTCTTGAAACATCCAATCCCCTGATCAATATTCATCAAAGGGGTCAGCAAAATGGTTTCAAACTTCAATACCGCAGAAAATAATTATGACAAGGACAGATGAATGAATTTCCTACTTCCATTGAATTCGGTTCTTGAGTTTCTTTTCTATAAGGCCAATCCCTTCAAGAACATTTGTTATATCATATATCCTCCTCTTTTGCACCTGTAGATACAAAAAAAAAATGAATATCAAATCATCAAACTTTACAGCATGGAATCATTAGAGCATATGAGAATATATTAACCTCTAATGTGTCTGCAGCTTTATTCAGATCAAGGATACCATCCTCAGCTTGTTTGATCAAATTGATGAACTTCTTGGTCAACAGACCTATTTTTTTGTGAAAATGATATATGTAGTAGTTAAAAAAAAACATATAGCAACTTTCTTTTTTCAGTAAAACATTGAATAAAGGGAAAATTACACTTTATCTGCCACTAGTTTCACCATTTTCAGATAAACCCACCAGACTGTTTTTTGAACGGAAATCTCCTCAACTTTAGTTTAACTTAAGATTAGCTTCAGTTAACTTCAATGTCAATTCAACCTTTACTCAACCTATCCATCTAAGATATGGCTGGTTGGTTTGATTAAAAAAACTGAACCAAACTGTAATTAAAATCCCTTTTTGTCATTTGGTTAACCAGTTCATCAACTGGCCGCAGGTGTGATCCTTTATGGTGCATCATAACAATCATATTGATGGATCTACATGGTATTAAATGTAATATGGAGGATAGCAGTGATAGGGAGGGTTAGAACGTTTTGCCTCTGTCGGTACTTGGTAGTGGCAAAAGAATAAGGCCTTTTAGAAGGTTTTGATAAAGTGACTGAAATTGAAAGTATGGACAACAACGAGTCAGTCAACTTCTACAAGACTGGGGTGTGAGAAATAACATTTGCTATAATTTGTTTAGTTAAATCTAGTTAACTGAATTCAATTGGTTAGACTATTTGATAGAAATTTGTTATCTAAACAGCTTTTTAGATAGAAATTGGTTAGACAATTAGAAAGCTATTTACAATTTGGATCTTCTAGGTGTGGTTCAGTTAAGTTTGCAATTCAGTTTGGTTTTGAGTGGTTCTTTACCCATCCATTTGGACCCACTAAAGTGTCTTTTATTTTCAGAGGGTAATGCATAAACTAAATCACTGTAGAAGTTAGGTTGTGAATATTTAAGCAGAATGAAATAATGAGTAATTTAAACAACCAATGTAAAATGGTGATAGAAGAAATCATTGTTTTCAATAAAACCTTGAAGATCAACAATGAACTACTTAAAGTTATAATACCTAAAGAGCTGTCATAACGACATGGACCAGCAGGAGTAAGATTATTGCCAGAAGGAGAGCCTGCCAACAGAAAAATAAAGTATCTAAATTTTTTGCATGCTGAAACTATTTAAAGTAATAATGGTGTATGTTAGTTGATATTCTTCCAAAATATTATTTACCTGAATTTTCTTTTGACATGTATTAAAAATAAAATTGAAAACATAAAATCCTATTATACAATGTTTGGAAGATGATATTCACCAATAGTTGAGCCTGGAGTTTGAGTTCCAAGTCTGTTACATTTTGTCATCCTAGAGGATTTGCCACCCTTCCCTGTCTTTCCTGATACAGGTGTACGAAAAGGACTATTAGCTGGTTCAGTGGTTCCAGGAGTCATCCTGTCACCAGAATCAGCTTCAAAATCAGTTGCTTCACTCTTTCGCTTCAATTGCTGAAAAGTGAAAATATAATCATTGCAATCAATATAAATGAAAATAAACAGGAGAAATTAGAAAAGTAAGAATTACATTTTCACAAATAATTCATATACCATAATCATCTGACCATAATGAACAATCTATATTTGGATCCAAAGCATTGCAAAAAGTAATTGCAAAGCAATATTTAATTAGAATGTTCATAAAGGAAACTTAAATAATAACTTTGATATTTGTGGAGATGTCGATCACAAAATCATGCGTAATTCATTCTTTTAAATGACCACCATCTAATCTATTTCTATTTTGTAATCATTAATGAGGAACCCTCAGTTAGAAACCTTTTTTCATAGAGCCCCAAAGACAAAAGGACTAGGCACATATGCACAAACATGTACAGCTGCTTTCGTCTGAAAGTATAAAATGCACCCCAAAAGAATGTGTCACAGAAAACTCAAGATTCTTAACTAAAGAACATATATTTGGATGAAGTAACTGATCTATGGTCAAATCAAATGTTCAATAAACTATGCATTTGGCAGACCACAACTTCAATCTTAGGTTGAGGAAAATGACTCGAATAAAAAATAAGCAGGTCAAAAGTAAAAAATGATACATAATTACATATAAAGTAGGTGGGGCTCTCCAAAAGCACTTAAAAGAAGCTAATACAACAAATAAATTTTCCTCCCACCCCCTTCTTCCCTCCTGAAATTGACCAATTTACAATCACACCATGAACTCAACTTCTGGATAATCAACAAGCATATCCACCCAAGTTCCTCATTGCTCTAGTCACAAATCCAGAAACACTATCACCAAAGAGACTAAACAGAAAAACAGTTTATCATCTTCTACACTCAACCAATTAATTCATACCCTGTATAAAAACAAACCCCACACATTATATTTCCACCTTCCAAACACCTTAACTTGAGAAATCAAAATTTAATCACACCTACCGCTTAACAAACCCCAAGTCACAATCTAGCTCTAGTGTCACCTATAAACTAATTCAACGACCAACACCAACAAATTAACAACTCAGAAACTAATTAAACCCCTTAATTGAGCAGATCTCTAGTCCTCTACCAATTCTCCAAGCCACAGAACAGTGAACCAAAAACCCCACTCTAACAACTCAACAGCCACCAAAATAATAAAAAAACCGAAAACTTAAAAAACTAAATTAGGGAAGCACTGACGGGAGTCTTGACGACCACGGCTTCGGCGTCGAGGTCTAGGCTGCGGCGGTGGTCAGGGGCGAAACGGTGGTAGTCTCCGGCTGCGGCGAAGGGCGGTTTCATGGAGGAGAAGGGTAGTTGGCGTTTCATGGAGTGCATGATCTGATCGGGCGGATTGGAGGAGGCGGTGGCGGTGGCGGCTGCGGCGGAGGGAGCGCGCGGGCCCGACATCCGCCGCGCGGAAGGGGGATCGGCGGGGTTTGGGAGTGGGAATTGAGGGAATCGGAAGGAATGGGAGGGAAAGAGAGAGATCTGAGAGTTTGTTTGTTCGGAAAATAAAAAAGCGGGAGAGAGAAAGAAAGAAGAAAACGAGGGAAAGAGAGAAAGCAGAAAAGAGAGAGAAGAGAAAGAAGGAGAAGAAGAGAAGGGAGGGAATTTGGTTCGGATATGGATGTGGAGGGAAGCACTTACTACAATAAATTCCTAAATAAATATACTGTGTATTATTATAATTATTTTATTTATTTATTTGCTTTCATGTTAAAGGGAAAAAAAAACAGAGCTTGTTATGATTAATATTGTGTTTTCTCTACTCATTCTTATTTTTTTATGAGGATCACAATAATTATTTTGCTACCAAGTATGGTTCTAAAAAGGAAAGTATAAGAGTTTAATTTTTATTTATAATAAATGTAACAATTTTACCCTAATAATTAACTAAAAGTCATCTTCATCATCACACTAATAATATTTTTAAATAATCATTATAAAACTTAACAAAATCATTGTATAGACCAATAAATGGAATTCAATGATTGAAATGCAAGTTTGCAAACCATTTCTTTATTAATAACTGTTTTGAACTTCTAAAGTCATTGATTTTAATTTAACAAAATGAAATAAAAAAATGTAATAAAATGTAGAATTGAAAAAATCAAACCACCTGTTATATTTATTTGAGGTACCAAAAAGTTCCACACTATTAATAGGTGCACCATTTTCTTAAATTACAAATAAAATGAATTTTTTTAAGGAAAAAATAATATATATCTATAGTACATCAATAAGTAAGAGAGAATGTACTCATTAATGATAGGTTGGAAAAATGTACCAATTGTTAAATACATATTATTTTTATATATATTGTTATACTTTTTATATTTTAGTGATTATTTCTATACATTATTACCTAAAAATTTGAACAATTAATGAATTAAAAATAAGTTCAACCATTATATATAATATTAGTAGTGTAAAATTCTTTTATATGGTATACCAATAAAAATTGCTATTTCTACATTTTTAGAACTACTGCAATAAAAGTTAATATCGCTATTATATATAATAATTTATAATTGAATAATAACATATATTTAATTGATATGACCAGTATATAACTATTTTCTCTCCAAATTTACTCAAGAAGTTTTAGAAAATTAATTTTATATTCACTCAATGAGCCACTTTAAAGTCAATCCTAATTTTTCTCTTAATCATCTTCAATTAAAAAGAACAAGAAATTTGTCATTTCCTTAAACAACTTTCCATCATTTATTCACACCATCACTTTTGTTGTAGTTCTTCAAAACTTTCCCACCTATTAGATTAAATTAATTACTGTTTAATTAGATAAATTAAATATCACCTCAAACTTAATTCCAATAAAAAATTAACCACATGGAAGCTTGTGTTAGATAGCAAATAATTAAAGTATGATTATGCAACAAACTATGATTAAACTTGTTGTGTTGACTTTTTAATCAAAGTAAAGAATGATTAATGTGATAAATTTTGATAATGACCCCATTTTTTTAATGTTTTGTTTGTTTCACATAATAACTATAGAAAGAGAAAGAAAGAAAAAAGTAAAAAGAAGAAAAATAAAAGGTAAAAAGCATGGCATAAGAGAATATATAACTTTCCTTAAAAAAATTAAAAAATATTATAGCATGATAATATTATCAATTGTGTGTATCATAATTAAGGTCGTTGTTCGTTTTTATATTTGTAAAACAACTTTACAATGGATTATATGCTTTAATTTTTATTTTTTATATATAATGAATGAATAAAATAGTGTTAATATCAATAAATAAATAATAAAAGTTTAAATAAATTAATAAAATAACAAAAACATTTTCTCCCTTTTCTTTAACCAAACAATAATTACTACAAAAAGTTAAACTACAGTAAAATATATATATAAAAATGTTATAAAAAATTAAATTTCATTCATTATTATAATTATAGAATAAATACAATTCAATTTTTCATTATGTTTATTAAGTAGTTCTTTTACACTTTTTTTCGGTGGTGACTCTTAATAAAAATTAACAATTAGTTTAAATATTTTCTTTTAAGTTGCAACTTATTCAATTCCTGGTCCAACTATTTTCTTTTTAAGAGTGCACCACCCAACTCTTTCCTAAGTACAAAAAAGATACAGCAAAATAACAAATGCAGATAATATTAAGAAATTGCCATGTGCTAGCAGAGTGTAAGACAAATGAAGTAAGCATGTTTGCACAAAAAAGAAAAGAAGGTAGTTAACCATAAAAAAAGCAAAAGTTGACCTTATCACCATGATGTTAAAGAGAGTGATGAAGATGACCTACAAAATTAATACACCCCTATAAAGTTGTACCCTGAAATACTCACATGCAACTATACCAAAACCAAAAAATAATCAACAGTGTCACAAGGTCAAAGTAAAAGTCAACACTCTCACTTGATGAGATATGGCATTCTCTCATTTTTTCACTGTATCAACCTTTCTCCCTCTACCTAAACCCCATCCAACACCAGCACCTTTGTGAATGAAGGAAGGTGCATTTGATGAAGAGCTTCTTGCATGTTGGCTACTTGCATTGGATGAAAAGCTTCTTTCATGTTGGCTACTTGCATTTGAGAAAAACCTTGGAGTATAGCTCCTGTTTTTACTCCTCCATTTGTCTTGATTTTGCCCCCTGAGTTATCAAGTTGGCCAATTAAATGTTTTCGGAAACCAGAAGAAATTTTGTCTGAGATGTGAAGACTGTATAGTTACAAGCTTTTCATGAACACAAAAAAATGAGATATGAAACCAAACATGCTTGTAAGCACTTGTATATAGGAAACTAAAAAATGTTCCACCCACATGCAATGCAGAAGGAAAGAAAAGTACCTCTCCAAACGAGTAAAATTTGTCTGACGTTCATGCCACAGTTCAGTTTCCATGATATCACCTTCTTCGATTGTCTATAAAAATTTGAAAAGAAAAGATTTTTAAGCATGCAATGTTATACAATATACATACTTTTTCTTTATCAGAAAACAAAGTTCTTCGAGTTTTACCTTATCTGGAAGGCTCACACCCGATAGTAAACGAGGAACATGATTACTATCAGCAGGAAGCTCGAAATAGACACATCTGAAACATAAACGATGTAACAGTTATTGGAAGTTGACTCACATGTTGAATGTCAATTAAGAAAATGAAAACTGTGTTCAGAATTTGAATAGCATACAAGACATTTTCTTCTTTGCTGTCACAAATGTCTGAACAAGGCTTGTCAACAAACTCATGGCAAAGACTTATGGCACCCCCAATGCCAGCACTGCTAAAAAGTATAAGAACACAAACAAAGGAAACATTGAACTATGCATTATTTCCCACACAAAAAAAATACATGCAAGGTGGCAATGTAGCTGCCATCACAGAAGAAACAGAAGCCATGAAAAAGTTATTAGAAACAAAATTTCCTAGAAATCACAAAATTTAGTAGGCTTATTTAGTCTGTCTCAGTTGTGATTTTGTGTGTTGACGAACCTTATTTTTGTGTCTAACTTGCAAGGCGCATTTGGGTCAGCAGATAGAGAACCAAATTTCTCTGCTAATTTGCTAGAGCTTCTGACAAACAAGCTATCTGCCTTGAGTGAATTTCTTCTGGCCTCCTTTTCCTATAAAGTAAAAAAGAAGATTTTCAGATACATAAAACATTAGCAAATGAAGTGTTTGAAATTGTGTGGTGTGCTATGGTACTGAGTAAGTAGTTCACACAGATAATTCATTTTTGAGTTCTTTGGTTTCAGCTACAAGCCGGCTATCATCTATCCATGGAAGTTTGCAAATTCCCTAGACAAAAGACACACAACATTTGCTTCCATCAGTACTTATTACACTGCATGAACAAAAAACAATACTAACCAATACAAGGAACATGAGTGAAATAACCTGCCACGTGAAGCGCTTTCCTTCAGTGTCAACTTCAAAATCTTAACAAGACAAAAAAGGCAATGATAAGAAACAGAAAGCAAGTAAATAGACCCAAAAACATTACATAAAATGCTTCAAACAAGATAAACTGGCTTACCCTGAGGATAAAAGTCAAGTATTCTAGATTGCTCATCTAGCATCAGTTTTGCAAAGGCTTTTGGAAGTGAATGAGCACTGTACAAGAGTAAAATAAGATATTATCAAGGTAATGGAAAAGTTTATGTTATCAAGCATCAAATGGGTTAGCAAATAGGACAACATAAGAAAGTTACCTTGCAGGGGGAAGGACACTTAGAAGTTGATCAAGTGGTAAGAATGGGACACCTTTCTCAAATTTTACTCTCACTTGACTCATGCCCTTTAAGTCCGAAGCAAAGGGACCATAGTGGAACGGATAAAACCTGTAAGTTGCAATGTTCATGTCAGATATTTGGATTTTCCCATACTTGTATAATGTATTACACATTAAAATTCAAGTTACATATTCAACCATATTGGATTACCATGTCCACGAAGCAGCTGCTGAAAAATAGTATCGAAGAGCCCACACCAATCCTTCAGTGTACTTCTGGACCTACAATTAAATTGCAATCTATCAGCACCACCACCACCATTGAAACAACAAAAGTTTTCCAAACCCAAAAAGACAACACTTGGCAAAGTTGTTTGTGGAAACACATACTATTTCTCTTCTTTTCCCCTCAATGTCAGTAGGAGTTTCCACAGCAAACTTCGCTTTATAATATCTTTCTTTGTAACCAGGTGCTCCTAATTTTATCTGTAATGAAAGGTTACAACATTTACTAATATGTATTCAATTTTAAAATAAGCACAATTCATGTCCATTGATCAGAAGAAGAAGTCAAATTAATAAAAAGAGCATGTGTTTACCAAACAAAGATCATGCTTATGATAACTTCTATAGTAAGTGCTATAAATATCAACAAACTTACTATACAGGTAAATCTGCAATTTAATCAGACTGTGGATGTATTATAATAATTTAATTCATAGTACATACCTTGTCAATTAGGAAATCTTCACTCGAAAGTAAGTCACATTTTTTTCTAGTAATTTTCTTCAATTCATCTTTTAAATCCTTTGTGTTTTGCTCAATCTGATAATGAGAAGAAAAAAAGATTATGACCAATTCAACATCAATATGCTGCTGTAAAAAAATTCATGAAAGGTGTCAACAAAACAGTATAAAAATGAAAACAGAAACTCCTGATTTACAATACAACTTACTTCAGCTTGTGTAGCAGAAACGTTACTGACCAAAAAAGAAAACTTCTCTGAATCTGGTGCCTTCTGAATCAGAAGAGTACAATCAGAAGTATTTCCATCGTCAAGATCCCAGAAACACTTTCCATTCGTTTCTTCCCGCTTCTGCATGGAAAATCAGGGAAACACATGAGCTCAAATTTACTGTAAAATATGAATGGATATGTACATTATTCAAATATATTTCAACTTACACCATCCTCATTATCTTGAATAAGCCTTTTCAATTGACGTTCTCGTATTTCAGATCTTCTCTTAAAGATTTTCTCTTCATATGTACCAACCTTAAGTATAAATTTTTCAACTCTTGATAACTTCATAAAAGCAGCATTTTTCTCTCCAACCTGCTTTCATATCATAGTTACACAACGATTGTTCATAGGGAACAGAAAAACGAAAAAGATATGAACAAATAAAAGAAGGAATGAGGCAGTAACATGCTACCCTGCTCATGTCCATAAGATATCCTCCAAGTGTATTGAATTCTTCCTTGTAAACAGTCATTAGCAAATCAATAGCCCCCTGAAAAGATTAGGCAAATCAAGTAATGATATAGCTGACTATGCATTATTAATACTTTAAATTCACCATATCTTAAAAAAGAATTCCTACAAACCTCATGAATATCCAAAGATGGCACGTGGGGCAGATAGTCATTTCCAGCAAAAAAGCACATGAAGATGAAATCATCAATTATCCGCTCAAGATCAATGCTACAAGTCTTGGGAGGATTTTCTATCTTCATGTCTAACTCAAGATACTCCCTCAATAACCAAATATGCAAAAACTGCACAGTTAAATTCATAAGACTAATGATAATATAAACAACAAAGTTGTAATTGAACAATGTAAATCGGTTATTATACCTTGAAAGGCTTGGCAGCAACTTTTGTGTGCTGCTGCTGCACAGAGACATCCTGTACAAGCCTAGAATGTGAGGAATTTTTGCACAGAAAAGTAAAATAGTATATCTTCAAGAGTTTAATTTTCCTTTGTTATGAGTAGTCAACCAATAAGAAATCATTGTTGACATAACTTTCAAGATAGTTATAACCAAAATGAACAAATTTATCATGCATAGAAGTTTGTAAGATCACCTCTCTTAATATTGAAAAATGGGGCTCATGAGTTGCCAGTGCAAGCATTATAAGATCAGCATCCTGCATTCAAAATGCAAAATCTTGGCTTTATATTGAGCATCAGAAGAAACAATCACTTTGTAAGGACAACTTTTACTATTATTTACTTACTGAGCCATATAAGCAGTGGCTGGTATTTGGATCATATTCCTCCAGAGTACGCTGTTTGCGTATGTATGACATAATCTTATGCTCCCCTTCTCCGGGAACACTAGCATCAGAGAGAATTACCTAAGTTCAAATCATCAAGGTAAAAGACAACAATGTTCAGCTTGATATAAAAGAAGACAATAACAATGATTTAAAATATTAAGCATGGCTGAATGAAGCATTCTTAGTGGTAGTTGCACTTTCTGGAATGTGGACTATGCATGTCATACCATAATATCCTTCCATAATGAGTTAGAAATTATCCTTGAAGAGATATAGCCTTTAAGTGCCTTTGAGAGTTCATTCATGAACTCAGTGCCTGGTGTTATAATATTGGAATCTGCAACTTCGGTTTCTTGTTTAGGAAGAACTTGTTTCCCTTCCATTTCAAATTGTTTCCTTAGCGTCTCTTCCTCAGCTTCCTACACATATACAAGAGAAAAATAAATGAGGCCTTAATTATACCCTGATAATAATTGATCAATAACCTACCCGAATTTCATTGTCCTTAGCAGTTCGAAAACGTCTTGATCGTTGCTGGTTCATTTTGGCACGTGGGGCAACCCCGTCTATGCATTAGAAACACAGAAACTCTTTAGTTCAACTATTCATTTGAATAGTGAAAGACCAATGAAATGCAATGAGAGTAAATAACACATTATCTAGAGTTATAATAAACTTTTTATGATGATAACAAGCCTCAGAAAATATAAAAACACAAAATTTTACAATAACAAAAAATCTTGACCTCCTTGCAGAAAAATACAAAATAAGAAAATGAAGATATATCTCTTAAAACAAGTATATGTCCCTTCTTAAACTAGCCTCTCCTCACAAAGAAAGGGTGAGAAACATTATGTTTAATATTATTTTTTTCTAAATGTTAAAAGGGTAATATTTTCCTTATTATATTAGGATGCATGCATTCATGTGAAGGTGTCAACTTGACACTTAAAACCAGAGGGATGTTTGTGCAGATACAATTTCTAAGACAAAATGCAGTTGCAAGTACAAGAAACTAGTAACAAGTATCAACTGGGGTTAATGACGAGTTAACTAGAGAAAATCTGGTGTCTCACTCACCAATGGCCATGTAAAGGAGCTTGCGAGGCCTAACAGTGTCAACAAGGCGATCAATGTAGTCAAACACATTTCTGAACACATCTTCGAAGGTAGTTGGAAATGGAATCTAAATGACAACACAAACTTCATCAAAAACACATTAAGTGAAAAATAAACAGCACAAGAATAAAGAAAAGGAAGCATGAGAAATATATGAACAAAAGCGAGTAACGAACATTGCCATGATCATCATCAGGGTGAAAACAAGGATGGATGATGGCATTCATGTCAACATACAAGTTATCATATTTCACTCCATTAGGGTCTTGCATGGCGGGGTCTGCATCTTGCATCACCTTGGGATATTTGTTAGTCAACCATCGATAGAACGAAGGCACCCCCATAGCTGTTAATTTCCCAGTAGTTTCTGATCGATGAAAAGCTTAAACACAGACAAAGAGAAACACTTTGAGTAAAGGCAAGATCTCAAAATGGCATGGCATGGCATGCTTGTTTTCATGTGTTATGGTAACACAATTTCTGAATATATTGTTACAATCATAAGTCGGTGAGTTTGATTCAAAGGGAATGTTCAATGACATGGTTATTTATGAAAAAAGAAAGTAACAATAAACAAAACAGATATTTTCTGCACAATAAGATTCAATCGTACCTGGGTTGCAGTGAGAAGGACAGTTCGGAAGAACTACTTAGCGAAGAAGTTTAGTAAGAAAACGAAGAGACTAAAATAGACTTTTCAAAACTGAGAAAAAAGTAATCATTAGTCGTACGAATCAACTAAAGGTGTTTCAAGAAAACAAGTTATATAATTTCAAGAAAGGTTGCAAGACCTGAATATAATTTTAATCTTGATATTTTCACCAAGAATTAAGAAAGTATAAAGAAAGAATGAAAAGATTTAAAACTACTCATTTTAAGGAAGAAAAAGGTAAAATTAGCTCTTACGATCTTAACTTACACTGTGTTGTTAGATTTGACAAAGGTAAAGAAATTAAAGAATGAAAAAGGTAACATGGAAAACTGAAGCATTTCTCATTATTATGATAAAGTTTCCGAAAAGTCGAGAACCATGATGGGAAGAATTTGCAGTTACAGCTTCCATTTGGTTCGAAAGAAAAATAAAATTGAGTGACATAATAAAAAATAAGTAAAATAAATATTGAAAATTTTCATTAAAATAGAAAAATAAATATTTCCATCATTGCTTCATCATGAGTAATGAGTGAATAAATAAAAATAAAAAATACTATAATAAATTTTATTATTTTTAAAAACACTTTTGCTCAATTTTTATTCTAACACACCAGTCTATCTAAAATATTGTGCAATGTTTTATAATACTACTATATATATTAGCTTGCTTGGAATAATTAGCTCCAATGTGATCCATATTTTTAAACTATATGTGATAAATATGTTTGGATATGAAAAGAGAGGGAAGAAAGGAGTGTGTACTTTTAGGTTGAAAAGACTATAAACTCCATTTATGCTTATAATTTAATTAAATTCTTATTGTGTTACAATGTGAGGAAGAGTGTTTTTAAAAGTCTTATCAACACTTAATAAAAAAAATGATTTTTTTATCATAGTATTATGTTTCGTATCATGTTTTTATTGGAAAAGGTGTATTCCACACTCATTATATTTTTACACTCATTATATTTGAAAATGAGATGTCTTTAAGGTTCTGTTTGGTTAGACTGATTTGAGAAGATTTACCATTCAAAAAGATAGATTAGAGGGGATAAAGGCTGTTTGATTGACGTGATTTGGGAGGATGAGGATAGATGAGGAAAGATTTGCATGATTAAATCTTCGCTCATCTGAAGAGATTTGCAGAAATTTGAAGGGATGAAGATCGAAATTACAAAATAGCCATTGTAAATGAAGTGAAAATTACAAAATACCCTTGACTTTGAAACTTACAAAACACTCTTTTAAGTGGATTTAGGGTTTGTAACAATAAATATTATATATGAAAAATAAATTGATTTATACCTAATTTTTCAAATAATTGATTTCAATAATTATATATATATATATATTTTTTTTTCATTCATAATACTTTCATTTTTTTCAAAACAGTTATAATATAATTAATTTCCCTTCAATCTACCCATACTCAATACAATATATCCATTCATAATTATATTATTAACCTAAAATAATTAAATCACTAAAAATTATTTACTTTATAAAAGAAATAATAAAAGTATATTATAAATATTATATTGTTTTCTATTTTTTTTTATCGATGAAAATATGTTTACTTAATGTTTAATTGAAGTAAATCAGAAAAAAAAAATTGTCTCCTTATTTGATTCAATATATATGATAAAATTAAGGGGAGAAGATGTTATTTAAAATATTTTTTATTCATTTTAAAAACATTTTTAATTTCTTTTAAATATAAAATTATTAACACACAAAAATAAGGATGTTTACGGGTTGGATTAATTAAAATCATTACCAACCAACTAAAAAATATCTAGTTAGTTAATTCAGTTTCTATATTTTTTATATTAAAGTCAATTTAATCTAATTCATTTTAATTTTTTACCATCTTATGTCACAAGGGTTAATTAGTAATTTCAGAAATATATCAATTAAAAAAATAAAAACAAATCTATAACATCTATCAAATCCATCCCAAACTTTCATAATCAATCTTCTCAAATCCATTCAAATCTTACCATCCATCCATTAATCCAAACAACCCTCTCATCCACTCAAATCCCTTCAAATCCATCCTCTCAAATCCACTCCCCCAACCAAACAAAGCCTAAAGAATGAGAAGATAAAATGTGTTTGAAGAATGAGAAAATCATATTATATATATGAGTCAATATAATTTTTAATTTTTTTTATAATTTTTATTGTGTAAGTTGAATGGTTATCTGATGGGAAAAATAAATCTGGGAATTATTCATATTATGGTGTTAAGATAAAATGTCTTTGAAGAATGAGAAAACCATATTATTTATATGAGTCAATATAATTTTTAATTTTTTTTATAATTTTTATTGTGTAAGTTGAATGGTTATCTTATGGGAAAAATAAATCTGGGAATTATTCATATTATGGTGTTGGAAAATACTGACTAAAAAAATTAGAGACAATACTGATGGGAGTTAATTACTATTTGCATTAAAGATTATATAATAAGAATGATTATTATGGAACTTAGAGAATTTTATATAATTGTACCTGTTAAAAGGATGTACTTCAAATATAATTAGAGTTATGAATTTTGAAAGAAAAAAATTCAGCTTTCTATTTGAGAGAACTTTGTGAAGTTCTCATTTATAAGAATCCAAATTTAATCTTATCAAGATAATTTGTAACGAACAAGCGTATAACTATTTAAATGAGAAAAAGTTTTGTTAGACATCCTAATTATATAAATTGGTAAAGTGAGTATAATACAAAACATAGATGATATAAGTGGTTTTAGTATGGAGAAAAAAAATATGGGTTTTCTTTTTATTTACCTCACTTTTATATTGTAAATTGGTCTTACTTTTGGCTAATGTAAGATTTCCAACATAACCCATGCCGTCCTGTATTCATGGCGAGAACATTGAACTTAAAAATCGAGAAGTCTAAAAGCATATGACATGATATACCCAACAAACTCAACCTAGGATAAGCTCTTAGTGACCTTTATACTATATTAAGAATGACTCTGAATTAGGAAATTAATTTAAGTTTAACTCATTATCACAAAATCCAACTTAATAAAGTGAGATTTGTCCTTAACTATGTTATATGAATTTATTTTTATATCCAACTGATGTAAGATCTCAAAGGCACTTCTTTATACTAAAGATATAATGTATTCACGTGAAAGCGTGCAGGCATATGATAATTAATAACGATTAATAACAGATAGCACAATAAACTCAACAAAACTAGACTTAATAATAAACTTTTAATGATTCATATACCATATTAAAGTTAGGCTTAAAATCCCTACTTTAATATAATAACAGAACTATTACTATGATATCAAAGATATTAAGAGTCAAGTTTATTAGATTTATTATACCATTTACTATTAGACTTCTCTAAATTCTAACATTCATATCTTTAGAATGAACACATAATATCATTAGTATGAGCAGGTATATTAAAAATCTTACATGAACTAAAAAAAACTAATTTATATATATATATATATATATATATATATATATATATATATATATATATATATATATATATATATATATATA
>Ga0209700_104976_pt1 | contig 23133 bp, 10 predicted proteins | sample SiratroredBW_FD_187528 | JGI IMG/M metagenome (GOLD analysis project Ga0209700, IMG submission 187528) | Root nodule microbial communities of legume samples collected from California, USA - Siratro red BW (SPAdes) (version 2) | ecosystem: Host-associated > Plants > Roots > Nodule | place: USA... | reverse complement strand
GAATAGATGAATGAAAATTGATGATGTATGATATGAATTGTATGTGATGCGTAGGCATAGTGTTTTCAGGAAAGAAAACATCTGTGCTGAGAAATAGGATGTGCATTGTCTAAGGATCTGGTTTAATGATTGATATCCTAACTCTACTAGTAATAGGAATCAAATAGATGAATATTACTAGGTGGTGAGAGTCGAAGGAGGTTTATATGACTGAAACTGCAACATGAAAAAGGACTGGTCAAGACAATTATATGGATTAACCCTGTCATATGAGATTAATGGTGATGAGACGAGACACACAAATTGAGGTAGTATGACAGGACAGGTGCAGATCTCGAGGTCTATTCAATGCACGAGTCTTCCAGAAGTAGATCGAGTCTGTCTATATTATATGATGTCTTGAGTTGGATGATAGATGTTGTCAATTGATTGTTATGTGTTAAATGATGCATACTTGTGATTATTTGAGATTAATTGAGATATTTTGAATTATTAGCTTGCACTTTCTTGTTTGTGTGGTGTGTTTGTTTCTACTGCGATGATCATGTTATACACGGGAGCAGATAATGTTACAGATGGTGTTGTGGAAGATGCTCTCGAATAAGCCAATTGCAGTTTTAAAAGCTTTTTGAAAAACTCTTATTTTGTTTATATGTATATATGTGTAAATGTAATTAGTTATATTTTTATTTTCCTTTGAAGAGGGAAATCTTTTGAAGTACAATGTTAGTGTATGGTTTATATATATAAATCTATATTGTGCATTATGTTTTAACTACTAATTTGGATAGATTAAATGTTATAGATAAGTTTTGGGGTGTTACATAAATACTTTACACAATTCAATCTAATGTTTTCTGGCTTTATACCTGACATCATTTTACTACTTAAAATATTTTTTCCCATTTTTTCATTTTTTTTCTTTACCTAAACAACTATGTTTATATGTCACACTCTTTATTTAAGTCGTAAATTTTATTATTAACGTTAATATATTTTAAATAAAGCACTAACCTACATAAATAGACACTTGACTCTACTTTAAAAAGACACTAGACTCTACTTTAAAAAGATACATGTGTTAAATTTGACCCATATATATGTACCTGTCATACTACCACTGGTTGTCTCTCCAAACCCAAATGAAACAGAAAATAAGTTCTTTCACATGATAGGATGAATCCCAGTGACGTAATAGACTAGCTTGAATTGAACTGCAAACTCAGTCATTGAACATTCATCCACTATCAACGCTTGAACACCTTCATCTATGTGATTCTAGTGTATTAAGAGAGTTAGGATATTTTCTTAATACAGATAGTTAATTCAATACATTTTAATAAATCTCAATATGGTATTTTCTTTCCAAAAAATACTATGTCTTAATCACACCTCAAACAAGGTTTATACTTCATTACCACACATCAAGATAAACACAATCTAAACCTGCTCAAAACAAACATTTTTGCCTAATGAGAGTCTGGCTCGCCCAATGACCAAACTCCTAAAACCTATTTCGCCTAACATGTCTGGCCCGCCTAATGGTCAATGCTTTCGAGTTTTTTATTTTTCGAATTTTGCCCAGCAATAACATTGTTCGCCTAGCTATCAAACCCCTGAAACCAAATTTGCCCAAAGAGAGTGGATTGTCTAATGATCAATGCCCTCGGGCTTTTTAAATCATGAATTTCGTCCAACAAGCATATGGCTCACCCAACGAGTCTACATAATTCTACATATTTTGTAGAACTCTGAAACTGGTTCGAGTGACTCAAGAGGGTTTTCATCCTTTTCTACTTGCTTTTTAAGATTGATACCCCTACTCAAATCAATTGATCATATTAAGATTTAAACAACTATTGAGGTAAGCATACAAACGAATTTAGAGAGTTCAAACTAATACATGTTCACATTAACAAGCCAAATATGAAAAATAAATCCATACACAAATCAATAATAACCACAATTTTATCAATCCATCTTATTCAATCTCCACATGCTCAATTAATATACTACAACATACTTAGACTCCAAATATCAATCTAATTCATAATACCTATCAATTCAAACAACACTTATTTCACTCAATAGTTTAATTATAGCAAGAAATTCCAACAGAGTGGTCAAGTTACTTCCACATTCAGATATTCTAACTTAAGGTACTATTGAGACTCAAGTCTAACTTTCCTTACACTTGATTGGATGGTTGGATACCAAAAAGGAGCTTCAACTCCCAAAAGACGTAGAGATGACCAAACCTGCACCATAGAGCTCTAATCAATTATCAGTCACGTCACTAGAACCCTAAGCTAACAAAGACTAATCATAGGACCAAATATCTAACATACAAGGCAAGTGTGTCTAGGTACATAGGAAAACAAAAAAACTAACTCAAAAGAAAAAAGTAGCAAAAATAAACTTACTTCAATAAAGAATCTAATCGGACAACTTAACTCTAATCGGTACCTGGAGTCCAAAGGTGGTTTCTAATCATTAATTTGATATAGAATAGAGTCAGATTTTTAGAGAAAATACAGAAGAAAAAAGAAAAAAAAATCTAAAGATATAATGATTATATTAATATGAAATCTAAATAACTGATTTTTCTATTTGAAAGAAATTCTCACTTTAACAATAAAATATTTATGTATCATTTTAATTATATCATTTTTATTATAAAGCTATTTTTTAGGTTTTAAAAAAATAATAAGATGCATTACTCACCTTTAAATAACATGAGATTCTTCTTTTAAGAATTTTGTTCAAAGTGGATGAATTGTCTAATATTTTTTTCTCATTCCATGAGTTTGATTTATGTGAAATTGGTTCTACACACTCAAAAGATTTTAAAATAACGTTCTCAAGATTATTGGATGGACGGGAAGAAGTTTTCTCATTACCATCACTAATGTGATCAAGCTTGAACATAAATCAAAAGATTGATAAGTCAAATTACCAATCCGTTAATATCTTTCCAACAATATCTTTCCAAACATATTTACCTGCAAATCAATAAACAAAATCATAAACAGGTACGCAAGATGTTTAAAAACTTCCAATGAATGTGAATTTGGAAACTTCTAATAAGAAATTTCTCAAACTAAAAATATGCATGCAAAGTATATAGTACTTTCTTTTGCCTTAAGACGTATATCCCTTCTACAAAAATACTTTATAATGCTTCTCCTCAATTAGAATAATCAATTATTACTTAATTATCTCACAGAAAATAAACCATTTTTTATCCTTCCTTCATGTCTTAGAATAGAAAATAGTCAATTATCTATAAAATATAATCCATTAGATTATTCTTCTTGTTCTTCATATAATATAGAATAGTTATCTATAAAATAAAATCCATTACATTATTCTTCTTGTTCATCATTAATATTTTTCTCAATGATTTACAAAAGCATACTTCAATATGCATCACCCAATATTACAGAACACTTGAAGACACATTTTTATATATTTCAAATACAAATATACACTTATTTCAATACAACTAACTTAACATGTGTGAGAAAAAGAAGAAAAAAAAAACTCTTTTATACCTTGAGTTATCTCAAAATGATTTCAAGAATGTAAAAACTGACTGTAAAAGAGGCAATAAATTCTTACATTTAATTTAATTTTTCATGAGAGGGCTTGAAAAAAATAAACTTCTCCTTTATAAAACCAACTTTTGGACAATGATTTTTTTTTTTTTTTATTAGTTGAAGGTATAAAGGGTGATTGAGATAAGATATGCTATTAAGAATGACGTAAAATAATATACCAACAAGTAATTCCTTTTTTTTTTACTATTTTGACTTTTGCTTTTAGTAAAAGTGGTTAAGCTAAGCATTGGTGTTAATCGCTTATAAATTTGTATAATCTAACTTAATTATATACGGTATAAAATTTTAGATATTTTAGTTTAGTGCAGTATAGAATTACACTGTATAATTAAAATATATTATAATTGGTTTTCTAAATCCATTGTCACTTCTATCAAGTGCTAAATTTATACGGATTAGTTATCCAAAATAAAGCATTATATTAATATTTATTTAAATATTAAGTTAAAATTTCTTAAGTGTTGATAACTCCGTATTGAAAATGGACGTGAGCTTCTTCACCGAATATATCAAGAAGAGACCTCAACATGTGGCACTTGTATCAAAAGGGACTTCACAAGATAAATTAGTTTGGAGAGTAATTTTACATCTTTATAATACATATGACAAATATTTCTTTTATACAACATTTTTTTAATGCACGAATTTTCAATATATAAATTTTATTATAATTAAAATACATAGTAAATAAAAAAAAGTTAAAAGACAACTTTCAACTTAAAATCTTAAAAAATTAATATAAACTCTTAAAACAATACAATAAATATATAAATCGTTTTTCTTATATTGCTGTCCAGGTTCATTTTTATTTAATATGGATCAATTTAACTTGTAATCTTAATAATATATTTTTTAAGTATGAATTTTCTATACACATTAGTAGTGTCTTTCAAACATCAGTGATAACCCACTTGTATCGTCACAATAGAATATGTTTACCTGAAACTAACTTGTAATCTTAATAATATATTTTTTAAGTATGAATTTTCTACACATTAGTAGTGTCCTTCAAACATCAGTGATAATTCACTTGTATAGTCACAATAGGATATGTTTACCTGAAATACCTTGTTAAGAAGTCTTTTGATACAAGAAATCCTATTAATACATTGTTCAATCGACTCATACACTCTCAATGCACCACTTGTCGGATTCTTCAGAGATAAAATACTGAGAAGATTCAACACTAAGTATTCTATTAAAAAAAATCAACTTAAACTCACGGTTGGAGTCTTAACAATTATTAAATTATATTTTACTTTTAAAAAATAATATATATTTTATATAACATAACTTTTAATCATTGATAAAAAAAAATGTAGCTATTATAATTTAGAATAAACTATCATTAGACTTTCTGACATTATATAACATTTGAGATGTTTTGTTGGAAGATTGGAAAGTCTAAGAAAATATTTGTGGTGATTTCGTAGCTAATAATATGGCCCTGAGTTGGTGTGGCATGAGCTAAGCTTCAATTGCTCTTCCTTTAAATTTATTTCAGTTCCTTATACCTGATGCGATAGGACTGAGTTCCTCTATTAGAATTTTTGTTTGGCGTTCTTTATCTCTGCCGCACAAAAAATACTTCAATATTTTTATTATCGTTAAAATTTAATATATATTACGTAATTATATATATATATATATATATATTAATTTAATTATAATATTGTATTTTTATTAAAAATAAGTATAATTTACTTATAGGCTTATAACTTATATATATTAATTTAGAATAATTGAAAATAATTTATTTTTTAATATGTCATTTACAAATATTTTATCTATAAGTACAAAAAATAATAAAATATTTTTTGTATTTAGAATTATTAATAATAATATATTAAAATTATATGCTATATAAAAATCATCATTTTTTTCTATATTTATCTAATTTAAAACTAATATAAATGACTTTATGCATTGATAAATATATAATTGTTAGATAATATATATATATATATATATATATATATATATATATATATATATATATATATATATATAATTTTCTTAATAATATTTTATAAATAAAAATCATTATTTTTAAAAATAGAAAAAAATCATGAAATAATAAATATATTACTTAATTGAATTATGCACTTAAAAATGATTTACCTATTTTAACTAATATTTTATAATTTTAATTCTAAATTAACTATAGTTACGGATAAGGACTAAAAATAATACTTGTAAAATATATAACAAAAAATTTACTTAAACTAAAATAATAGAGTACAATGTTTCTAGGAGCTTAAAATGTTTCAAAACTAATTAAATATTTTAGGGTTAAAAAAGTTTTTAAATACCTTAAAAATCGATTCAGTTAGGTACCTCCAAATTTTTTCAGTAATTTTAATACCTAATATGTGATTTTCAGATTAACTTTTTTTACTCTTAAATTCGCATTATAATCTTCTTGAGTTGTAATTATGTGTTACTATCAAAATTAACAAGTAAATAGGCTAATTTACCATAATAGTGTAATTTTTTTCCTAAATTACCAAAAGGTGCAAAAAAAATTTTTATTATGGATTTGGATAAGGCATTTGTGGCGAGATGGTATGAAGAAGTCGTACTACATTGTGACGAATTTTACTGCGGCAAAAAGTCGTACGGCAGGATGACGACTTCTTACTTAAAGTAATACCACGTGTGACGACTTCATTGGCCACATTTGCAAAGAAGTCGTGCCTTCATTGGCCACATTTGCAAAGAAGTCGTGTCATGTGACAGTGACTTCTTTGGTGGAGATTGCACAGAAGTCTTTGTCATGTGATACGACTTCTTCATACCATCTCACCACCATGCCATACGACTTGCCCAAATCCGTAATAAAAATTTTTTTTGCACCTTTTTGGTAATTTAGGAAAAAAATTACACTATTATGGTAAATTAGCCAAGTAAATATCTTAAATTTAAAAGTATGAAAACAACTACCAAATTATTTTTTAAATGTTAAGTATACTTGGAGGTGTCAATTTTAATACGAGGGGATAAAAAAAAAAAACTATTTGACCTATAATTCTATATTAGTTTTAATTTGTGTAAGAATAAAAAGAGGAAAGAGAATTTTGTTTATATAACGTATAATTTTAATATATTACAATTACAATTTGTAATTGTAAAAATATAAAGTATATTTTATTACTGTCTTATGTATTAAAAATTTATTTTAAAGTAATCCAATATTATAAATTTTTAATAAAAATACAATATTTAAAATAGGTTATTCAATTGAAAAATAAAAATGACATATATAATTTTTATTATATTAAATAATAAACATTATTTAATTAAGCTATAACCATGTTAATGTGAAAATTCTTTATTTAAATTAACTAATTTGTTTTATGTTTAACAATAAACTAATTATAATAAACTAGTGGATTAACTAATATTTTTATGTTTAATAATAAAGTAATTATGATTAACTAGTGAAAATACATGCATATATGTCTTTTTTTTTTCCTATGATAACACAAAATAAAAATAAATAATTAATTCTTATCATAATTACTAAAGTAAAAAATATTATTAAATTTATAAAATAATAATTCCACAAAAAATAATTATAAAATTAATAGTTATAATTTTATTATATGTAGTTAATTAAATTTTAAAAATTATTTACAAAACTAAAGGATAAAATAATAAAATGAATTATATTGATAAGGAAAAAATTAATAACCAAAAATGTTAGTTATTTAAATATATTAAGAGTCATATTTGTAGTAAATATATATTTAAATTTAGCTTTTACTTTTGTTTTAATTATATTTTTAGTCCTTAAAATTGAAATAAATTCACGTTAACCTTTAAATTAAAAAAGTAATTCAGCTCTTTAGATTTAAAAATACGATTTCAATCCAGCAAGTTTACTATTTAACAATTTAGATTTTATGAAAAAAATCATTTTAATTCTTCAAAGTTAGCATTTACGAATTAAATATGTATCTTTTTCTAAATTTGAGTGAATATTAAAAATTTGAATGACCAAAACCAGGTTTACATCAAATTTCAAAAGCTAAAAGTGCAATTAAGCCTTTATAAGTAAAAAGAAAAAAATAAATGAGTCAAAGAAACCCTGAGAATACATAATACCCCCTCCCCCTCCCCCTATTAGTCGTTGCTTTTGTAAAATATTATAGCACCAGACGCTACTATGAATTCACAATAAAAATTTCATAAAATATAAGGAAAAATCAATATCAGTCTACAAATAGACAATTAGTTTTGGTCTCATATGCACAAACTAAGCCAGATTAAAACAAAACGCATGTCAGTTCTGAGTGAGCAATTGCAGGTGTAATTAGTACTAAAAGAACATCACTCGTTGTTGGGGATACGGTTACCTTGAACAATATGAATTATTAATGTACATTTTTCATAAGACACTCAATTTTTTTTTGCATCAGAAGAAAGTAGGCCCATCTGCTCAGTAAGCAGGTCCATATGTTGAGATTTTTCCCATCCATTTTCACTTGGCTGCTGCACCTCATTCTCCTGGAATACTTCAGCACCATTCGTTTCAATTTCCTCTGACACCGGAGTTCGCACAATATCATCCCAAAAGTGAGGATTGTTCAACAAATCATCAATGTCTGGTTCAGGTGAAATACTATCAAAATCAAGGGGCAGTGACATATTCACTCCAAATGAAGCAGGATCCAAATATCCCTCACCACCCGTCTCTGTTGCCATATAATTTTCTTGAGGAATATCAAGAATATTTCCTGCCACTATATCTGGTATTGTAGAAAGGTCCGGCATGATTTCATCTGTTTGAGTAACAGGGATAGTAGGTGCATTAGTTTCTCCAACTGAAACATCTATATTAGGATATGTAACTTCTTCACAGGCTGCAACTTGGGGAGAAGATAGAATCTCAGATTTTCCAGTTGAAGGACCATGCGCTTGAGTCCTTGTTGCAGATGGAACACGAGAAGACTGCACTTTAGTTGGAGGGACCTCTTGAAGTGTTACTCCAGAAGATCGACTCAAAGGGTTTCCCCTGTCCATTTCACTGGATGGTGATGAATGATCACCAATCAAGTAATTATCGGGGTTATTACTGAAAGATTCTGGCCGAGAAGTATCCAATTTCATTATTTGCCTTACCATTGCTTTTGCTGCTTCATTTATCATAGGTTGATATTTAACAATTTGCCCATCAGAAGCAGCCGAATGTTCCATTTCACCAATACCTTCCTGCTTCAGTCGACGTTTTTTGTTTGCATCTGTTATGCGTCTATTACTCTCATTTTGCTGTTGTACAAATTGAGCTAAGAAACCAGGGCTCTGAACAGCCTTTGCAAGGAATGACATCATTTGTTGCTGTCGTTGCTCCATTCCCTGAAGGCGCTGAACCATCGCCTGCAGCTGGTTATCAGTCGATTGTTGCTGCTGCCTCAATCTAACAAGCTCTTGCATGAGCACATTCTTATCTCTCTTGAGAATCTCAACCTCTTCCTCAAGTCCAAACTTCCCAACTTCTACACAAGCCCCAACAGATGAACTCTGGCCATGTACTTGTGCTTGTTGATGACTATGACCATGGGCAGGTTTCCGCCGAGATATAGTCTTAAGCAAGTGCTTTTGACCCCTTAAAAATCCCTCATTTGCAAATTCCCAGCGATCTGGGTCTACCTTCCTAAAACCCTGCTTAATGATGAATTGTTGTAAGAAATGAAAAGGTCACAAGGAGGCCAAATGAAAAACTTTTTATTTGATATACACAACATAATAGTTGGCATGCACAAATAGTCCAAAATGGGGAAAGATGAAATGACAAATATAGCAAAAAGGTTGAGTGGGTAACAAAACAGAGTAATTCATTCAACCCACATCTGCATCACATAGGTTCCTCCATAGCCCGAGACAGGTTCATGGGAACTAGATTCTAAGCAAAGTTAATCCCATATACCAGTGCAAGGCAGCCTACCTCAAGACTATGTATACAAGAAAAATTATTTATGATTTGTATATTGCACACTAGTGGAAACACATGCACTACCGAACTTGTGTGTGCATTTCTATTACATTAAATTTGATATACATTATAATACTTCAATGCTACTTGTTTCTTTAACCCAGACTCCGGTGGAAAAATAATGAATCAACATTATAAATTTACGACAAATACAGAAAAAGACTACAATTCTAATGAATGATAAAATAAGTTAAAGACAATATTTTCAATAATAAAATCAAATAGTACAAAAACAGAGCAAAGAACAGAGTTCTTTGTACACTGCTCAGACCAGAAAAAACCATGAGAACAGAGGTGGGACAGAACAGGACAGTAGTTGCTACAAACAAGAGCAAATAATGCCCATGAATTGCAGCAGAGTGGCAAGAAAATGACAAAATACCCATGTAAAGGGTGAAATTCAAACCACAAGAGGATGCACAACGACACCTATGCTTTCCTAACAAATAGTGAGGCACAAACTAGAAGGAGCACTACGGAAACAGAGGGGTCCACAATGGAATTCATGAATAATCAGTAGTGACTGTAATGGCACAATAACGCCATGGGTTGCCACAACTTGGGGCTGCAATGGCAGCTTTAAGAAAATGTACTGCATTGCTCTGGGCATGCAAGGGGGATGCACAGCGAGCCACAGTAGCACAGCACCACAAAATCCCACAATCAACTACATGATTTTGTAATTTAGATACTTTACCACTGCATATAAGCATAAAAACCAGCAAGGTTATCAAAAAAATTTAAGAAATGCTGTGAAGCTTTCACAAGCTAAACTCCCAAGAGTTTACATAACTTGAAATATTTAAAAAACTTAGACACATAAACATGGACCAACATGCCTGGACATATGATCACCAACAGTTATCATTTGATGTGGCTCCAAAAGTATGGTCCATCCAGTGTTGTTAAGATGTCACAAACTATGGTTATATAAAATTTAGAATGATATAGCAGTGTTGTGCAGAAAACTAGAAACAATTGTGTATAAGTTTACTGAGTCTATCCATGTTTATCCAAAAAAGATTTTGACAACAAACTTCTTAAAAAGAGGATTTAGGCCTAACTCAACCTAACAAAATTGACTTGTTAAGGTAAGATTTATACCCATTTGTCTCTAGTTGATATAGGATCTCCAATGCAATCCCTCATGTCAAGGATTGAAGATCTCGAGCGTGAAACTAGATATTTGTAAGTAGTCTGATAACGGTCCAATAAACCCAACAAAGCTTGCTAAAATAGGCTCAAGTGGATTTAAGTCCAACTCAACTCTACAAAACCGGCTTGAAATGTGAAGTTTGCACCCACTTATATAATATGATTTTGTCACATCTCTAATTGATATGGGATATCCAACATACCCATTCAAACAAAGGAATAACATCTCGAATGTGAAACTATATATATTTGAGGGTGATCCTATAGTAGTTCGTAGCAAGTGGGAAGATAACCCAACAAACCTTGTTTGAATAGATTGTGACACATCTCAGATAATAGATTTAGGTCTAACTCAACCCTACAAAACCAATTTACAAAGCGAGGTTTGCATCCACTACTATATTATAACTTGACCATTAATCAATATGAGATCTCCAATCAAGTTTTTCTATAGCTAGAATTGTAAAATCACAGGGTCTACAAGCTAGCTCAAGAGCTTGAGATCAAATGCACCCAGATAACCAAAATACATAATACCTCTTAACTTGGGTAGAAATGTCAATAAATAGCTATAGCATTTAGTTTTAAATTAATATCCAGAAAAGGAAGTAAAGTAATGAATAGAATTTGTATTCTAATAGAGAAGTGTTCAGCAGATCTGAAATAGAATGATGAATGTGTGACAAATGGCGTTTCGTCATTCAAAAGCATCTAGCTAACATTATTTAACACAAAAACTAAGCTCAATGTCTTAGAATTTGGGTTTAAGGCCCATTTCAACTCCACAAAATCAACCTGGAAAGTGAGGACTAGCCAAGCTTTATAAACTCTATTCATGTCGTACATCTAGTTAACGAAAAACGAAATCACCACCCTTGAAGCTACAATTAGTCCAACCCCCAAATATGCCACAACTAGAGTTGCCTAGGGTTGATCACAGTTAAGGAGGCATTTTAACACTATCCTCCACAAAATCAACCTGGAAAGTGAAGACTAGCCAAGCTTTATAAACTCTATTCATGTCGTACATCTAGTTAACGAAAAACGAAATCACCACCCTTGAAGCTACAATTAGTCCAACCCCAAATATGCCACAACTAGAGTTGCCTAGGGTTGATCACAGTTAAGGAGGCATTTTAACACTATCCTCTGTGCCTAGCGCTACCAGCTTGAAGCATGACAAATGCAAGTGATCCAACAATAGATCTAGTATAATTTTTTTGTCTTCTTAAAAGTTGATTTTAAACAAGCTTAACTCCATAAACTCGTTGAAAGAAGTCATAACTAACTCAGGGCTACGAGTACCCGCAATACACAAAATGTGGTAGCAAAAATTGATAATCCCATTTTCCTCAAAAATGTCACTGCTTCTGCTGAGCACCCAGGTCATTTTTTACAAAACCCTAATCCTCAACTTTCCACGATAAAAAAAAAAGACAAACTCAACTTAAATCAAATAATTTTCCATACTCAAAATGAAGTTACACATTGAACCTAGTAAAACCAGCCTACAGTCAAATTTTAAAGCATAACATGTCATCGGATCTAATCACTCTAGGTTTTTTGCACCGAATATTCACGCATCCCCTCAAAATAGAGGACAGACCAATCAACGAACATGCCTTGAGTCATTACACAAATAAACAAGCAATCAAGTAACTTATCTAGCAAAGATATGTTTCCTCACATTCCCCTCGCTTGCTCCATCCCAATAAACAAAAGACACAAACCATTCATTCTTCATAATCATCAAAGCAAATCAACCCATAAATTTAATTGCGCGATTGACCCAACTTATATCCAATACATACATAATCACACTCTTTTCTAACTTCTGGGACATGTTCTGAAACCTTCCGAGAGAGCAATTGAAGTAAAGAAACAACAATTACTTCCTCAATTTCAATTTCAACTTCAAGGCAAACCAGCGTCGGCCACTATCTACTTCAGTTGAAACGACCACCAAGTTACGATAAAAACAAAGAACAATTCAAGGAAGAAAATACCCACCATTTCCCACTCAGAAACAGTTAATCGAATTGACAATTACAGGTAAATCACGGTCCATGCGTTGAAAACAAAAGTCAGAAGGGGTTTACATACGTAGGTGTTTAACTGGCGAACGAAACTGGAGAAGTTATTGTGCTTGAAGTGTTTGGGCAAGAGGTCTCTAGCGAACTCCGGAGGGTTCCAAACAATAAAGCTGTTGTTCGTTGGACTCCACGACACAATCGAGTCCGTCGAAGGGTCCTCCACCATGTCGTACGTCTTGCTCAGAAAAGGCGGCGGCGCGTTCGCGCTCGGAATCGGTGTCGGCGCCGCCGTCGACACTTCTCCGCCGCCAGTCCCCGCTCCCTCCATTTCCCAATTCCAATAATTTTGAATCTGAATCGAAAATTAAAGGCAAAAAAAAAAAATGGTGGGTTATGTGTTATCTTGTATCGTATGAGAGTACAAGAGAATGAAAAACTTAAACCCTAGTTGGAGCCTTCTACAAATATATTATATAGTGTTCGAAAACTAACCAGTGGTGAAATTTGACAGACAGAGAAATTATAGAGAGAGAAATTGTAGAGAGAGAAAGATAGAAGATGATGGGTCAGGATTCAAAATGGCCATTTATTTATATCTGCGTGAGAATTGGGACCGTACGATATGCATGTTTTAGGAAAGAAAAATATCTGTTAGATTTTTCATGCGACCAATTTCGGAAAGGGAAAGAGAAGACTTGTGTAAGATTTGTGACTCTGTGTTTCTTCTTCGCATGTAAGATAATATAGTTAATGAAATCAAAAATTCATTCATTAAAACAATTAATGTAATAAAGATGTTAGAACGTTAAGGAGAAAATAATAAGAAATATATGTTTACAAAATTTAGTTTTTTTGAAAGAATTTAAATTTTCTTGCCTTTAATAAAATATTTATAGATTTTTTTATTCTACTTTTTTAATTAATTAAAGATTAAGTGAAAAATAAGAGTATAAATGAAAATGTAATTAATGTTTTTTAAAAAATAATAAATGATATATAATCAAATTATATCAATTTATTCAATTAAATTATAATTTTATATCATCATTGTTTTTCATTTTTATACAACAACATGATTAAAGGATTCACATTTTTAAAATGGTTATCTCATATGTTTAAAAATAAAGATAAATAAAACTGCACAAATGTCTTCATTATAGCATTTATTATAATAGTTTTTTTAGCAATTTTGAAATGAAAAACTTTGCTTTGACAACCACACTTGGTTGTCAACCCTTTACCAACAGGTGATGTGGCACAATTGCATACGTGGACAAAGGCAAAACGGGGCTTTTGCTTCTGAAAGACATTTAGGGTATTTTGCTACAGAAGGGTATAATTGGGTTTTAAGTATATAAAGTTAAAAAATTTCAAAAGTGAGAGGAGATGGTGGGCATTCGCGGGTTGAGGGGTCGAGGGAACGAGATTGTTTGAGCGAGATTTTGTGCGAACAATCGACGGGCGGTGGGAGAGATTGGAAGGTGGTTGCAGTTTGTGGAGTCTAGTCATGTTGAGACGAAAGGGTGAAGGTGTTCAAGCTGACCCGGGCGTTTAGGCAAAATTTTAGGTCTTTGAGAGTGGAAGACGGAATAGAGATAGGTATACATTGTTCCATTACGTTTGTAACAGTGTTTCATTATATTTGTTTGTTTTTGGTATGATTTGCGATTTGGATTTCGAGATTTTTGACTGGTATTGTTATTTGGGGGTTTATTGGCGTGGTTAAGTCGAAGTTGAAATGGTTTAATGATTGTGATTGGTTATGCGATGAATGGGATATCGTTTTGGGAGGGTATTGTATTTGATTTGAGAGTTTGTGATTGTGTAATCGATTTAGGGTTTTGGTCATTTTGTCATTGATTGAATAATTGTTTGTGTTAGGGTTAAGAATAGAACAATTAAGCCAAACATAAATGAAGTTTTATTTTGAACCTTCAACAGAATTTGTGGTTGTGATTGGTGGTAAGAACCTTCAACAAAGTTAAACAATTATATAAGGAGGGTTAAAGTGTTTGTATGTGTAGTGGTGTGGGGTTGTTGCAGGACCAGTGTCCATTGTTTGATGTTAATTGACAATTGTTTCCTTGGTCAGGGCCATGTTTAGACAGGGTTAAACACTTCTATCTTGGTTAATTAATTATTGGGTTTTGTTATATTATATTTCTTATTTTCAGGAAAAGAATGTGGTGAAAGTGCTTCAGATTTAGGGGAGTTATGTGTGCGACATTTCTGTTATACGAAGTACTTGGGAGTTGTCAATACTATATTAACAATGCAACAAAAGAATTATATTCAAGGAACTCCATTTGGTTGGTTTACACTGTTGACTCGTAAAGTAAAAATAAGTAGGAAATTGTTGAAAGAGTTATGTACAAGATGGGTTGAGAAAAAGGGTGGATTTTTTATTAGGTTTGAGTTTGTGCCATTTTTTTTGTGATGAGTCATTATTTTCCCCTATTTACTTGTCTTTGTGTACCTATTTTTATTAGTGATTTGTGTTTAACTGCCTATTATTTTCTTTATTTCACTGTTTGGACTTCATTTACCAAAAATTCGTACTTTTATTTAATTTGGATTTTTTGAGCTAATTTTATTATTATTTTCATAGTAGCTTTGGAATTTTATTGGGCTTGGAAATTAATTCTGGAATTGAAGAGGAACTGCCACATTATCAGTTTTTATTTAGTTTTTATTCGTTGGACCAAAATTGAATAAATTTGGACCCATTAGGTTTAATGTTGAGACTTAATTAGGTCTAGCCACCTATTACACTACAGTTCTTTATTCTCTGCTTTTGGGATTCAATTCGTTTTCTCTCTCTGGAAAAACTGGTTATGAATTTCTTTTCTTTTCTATGCAATTACGTTCTGTTTTTGTTTCAATTCAATTTTGTTTTCTATTTTAATTTAATTTCATTTTCTATTTTAATTTAATTTCGTTTTCTATTTTAATTCAATTTCGTTTTCTATTTTAATTCCGTTTTGTGTTTAATCTTTGTTTGCTTTGTTCGAATTTAATGGAAGGCTAATTTATAAGATTATCCTTTTGATTCATATTGCAATGAAGCTTTGAGGTTGTTGTTGTGTTATTTTTGCTCTCTTCGTCTCTTAATTCTTCATCATTTTATTTCTGTGCTTAATGCTTTTACTGGTTCATGCTTAATGTTTCAGTTAATATGAAATTCGTGTCTCTGTTCATGCTTAATGGAGTGAGTCATGAGTTGCTGGGATGAAATGAATGATGTATGTGAATGCTTAATTTGAATAAGGAAAACTTGTGTTAGTCCTCTCTTAGTTAATTAATTTGGGTTGGAATTAGTGTTCAATAAGTTGAGCATGAATTTTTGTATCCTGTGATAATCGGACTGCAATCTAATCAAGAGGGTAATTTAATCTGGTTAAGGAAATCTAGTTCGGTTGTAGGTTTTTATTTTATTAAATATTTCACGAAACCCCCCTCCTCTCCTTTCTCTTTATGTGTTTAATTCTTTGATGGGAAATAGGTCCTTGGGAGACGACCTAGGAGTCACTTCCTAGTATTGTATTTATTTGACCGAATACGACTTCGATCACTTTGTTAGATGTTTGTGTAGGTTTAGGTCTGCAAGTTTCTAAGGTAGATGTAGATTTGGAAAATCAAAATGTTGATAGTTATTGTAAAAGTATATTTAGTTGTGGAATAGTTAAGGTAAAGATGGTTTTTGATGAACTTGTTAAATGTCATAGTGATGGTAGGGTTGACAAATTGTGTAAGCTATATATTTTGTTAGGTTTATCTGAATTTTTGTTTCCCAATAGAATGGGAAATATGTATTCAGGGTTGTTTAACATTGTAGATAATTTAGGTGAGCTTTATAGGTTTAAGTGGGGCACATGTGTGTATACATATTTCGTCAAAAGCTTATGTCGAGCTTCAAGGTGTATTCATAGCGAACAAAATTCAATTAGTCGTGTGGCGGGCTGTGTATACTTGTTGCATGTAAATTGTAAAGTGCTTTATGATGTTAATTTTCAATTGTATTATGTGGTAAAGTTTAATTTATGATTTGTAAATTGACTGCAGATATGGGTTTTAGACCATGTAATTGTGACAAAGCAAATTTCCCATAGAATTAAAACTGTATTCCCTGTAATCCTACATTGGAAGGATGTCAAGGTCGGTGACAAGGAGGTTGAATCAACCTTCAACAACAATGTGGTGAGTGAAGTTTGTTGGATTTAAATTACTAATATGCAATGTTAGTTAACATTAATTTTGTTGTATTGTTAAACGGTTTTGCAGGTAATTTCTAAGTAGTCGTTGTCGAAGGAAGAGTGTCGACAACATGTGGTCAAAGAAGCCTTTAAAATTGACACTGTTAAAGTGAATGAAAGCAAAACGGAAGACGAAAAACGTGCAAAGATTGTAGAAGAAATTGCAGAATTCAATCGTCAGTCTGAACATTAAGAATTATTTCAGTTGAGGGAGTTGAAAGACCTTTTTAATCAACAAAAACGAAAATTTTCAAACAAATTTGACGTCCCCCACTCACCACTTAAGGTAAATAGGAAGGTGAAGGCAAAGGTGGTGGAGAAGGTGTTGAAGAAGCTGTTGTTGACAGTGCAGAACCAGTTGGTGAAAAAGGTGTTGTTGAAAGTGCAGAAGAAGTTGGTGAACAAGTTGCTGTGGATGGTGCAAAAGTAGTTGGTGAAGAAGGTGTTGTTCAAAGTACAAAACCAGTTGGTGAAGATTTTGAAGGACAAGGTCAACACAACAATACGTATGACCGCATGAAGGTGGGTCCCCGACAGTGACAAGAAAGTTGGCTTATGAAATCACCTTGGATTGTATATTACAAGAAAAGAAGACGTAAGTCAAGCGAGCCACAAATGGCATTGTAGCTAAGTTATGAAAAATTTTGTATATTTGGTTTAGGGTGAATGAAATTATGTTTTATAGAGGTGTTAAGTTGTAATTTGAACTTGGTTTCATAATTTTGTTAGATGAAATGAGAAATGGAACAAGAGTTGTTTATAAGTTTAAATATGTGTTAATATATCATAGTTTACATTTTGTTTACATTGACAAAGGATAATATTTATTCACAATAAGTTTTTATGTTGAGTTGTTCACTTAAGCTGAGTTTAGACATGGTGTTAAAATGAAGCAATTATCAAGACAACAAGTAGTCACATTTGTATTGACTACCATGGTGTCAAACTTGTCATGTGAGTAGGCACAAAATTGTTGTATGTGTTGTGTGGTCAGAAAGTTGAACACAGTTAAACAGTTTTATAGATAGGGTTAAACAGTATGAACGTGGTGTTGTTGGCCATATGGCCACTGTCACTTGGTTGATGTCCCTTGGAAGGTGCTCGGCGGTGAAGCAAGGCACACTTGTATTCAATGCGACAGTGCAAAACATGTAAGGGATCGAAGTATTTTGAGTGAGGGGACACATAATTGGTGAATGTGGTGAGTTGTTTGAAAATTGAACTGAGTTAAACACTTATGCGCACACGGTTAAACACTTAGTATATGAAGTGTTGGTGTTCGGCGCATGACCCCTGTTTTTATTCATTTCATTGGTAGGTGTTGCGCGGTGAAGGAAGGTGCAGTTGTATTGAATGCCATAGTGAAAACATGTAAGGGATTGAACTGTGGAGGTGAGGGGCCACATAATTCGTGAATATTGTGAGTGGTCAGAAAATGGAACACAATTAAACAATTATATGCAGAGTGGTAAACACTTTTAATGTACATGGTTGGTCATGGCGCATGATCCCTGTCCATTGGTTTATGTCACTGGTAGGGTTTACGGTTTAAGTAAGGCACGCTTGTTTTGAATGCCATGGTGCAAAAACTGTAAGGGATTAAACTGTGTAGGTGAGAGGACACATAATTGGTGAAGGAAGGCACAATTGTATTGAATGGCAATATGCAAAAGATGTAATGGATTGAAGTATGGAGGTCAGCGGGACACATTTGGTGGTTGTGGTAGGTGGTCAGAAAGTTGAACCGAAATTAGCACTTAATTACACTTGGTTAAACAGTTATTATGTCCAGTGTTAGTCTTGGCGCATTACCCGTGTTCCTTTGTTGATCTCATTGATAGGTATTGCACGGTGAAGGAAGGCACATTTAATTTTTAAATTCGATCATGCGACAGATGTAACCATATTAGTTCTGGTGGTTAAAGGGACAAACATTTAGTTTTTGTTGTGAAGGGTCAAAAAGTTGCGATAAGTTAAACACTTAAATATAGTGGGTTAAACTCAACCTTATGAAATGGTTTAGGTGTTTATCTTCTGAGGTACAATGTTAGTTGAACTCAGCACATCTTATATAGAAATGTGATTATTACATCCTTACACGTTTGTAGAGTAAATTGGTGAGTAACAATAGCTGAGATTGGTTGTTAACAATAACCATTACCAAACTTAAGGTCTTACAAATACAATCACAAAATTGGACTACAATAAAGTACTTCCAAATAACAAACACAAAGACTACGTGTTGGTTGTGTGATCTCAAACAACATTGGTTGCATTTTCTATGATCTCCACCAATTCCAAATGCTTCGGATCTGGAACAACGAAAGAAATACCCAAGTCAAATGATTGTAAAATAAAGACGTAGTAATGTTTGTTGTTAATTAAGACGAACAATGACTTAAAATTGGTCAATATACCTACAACTGGTGGTGTCCAAACGACGCGGAGAGAAACTCTCAGTAGTTCCTCATTGGTAGGCCTAATGTCAAATTTGAACACCTAAAGAATATTGTTAATTGTACATAACACATAACGTATTGAACCTAATTAAAGCATAATTTCACAACAATATATTGTAAATTAAAAATTGTACCTTCACAATGTTATTCAGCATTATGTTGAGATAAAATACCCTTCGATTGGGGTGAAAACTTTGACCGACGACAATAGATAAACTCCATCAATAACCAAGTAAGACAAACACATGAAGATAATATTTTTTGTGCAAGTGAATTACATTTTTTAAGATCAATATAGATCCAACGACTATGTCACTACCAAATTTAGGATCTTGTAAGACCTTGCGATGAACACTCGCATCAGTAGTTCCTGTGGGATCCTGTAGGGTACAATAACATTGGATGTGTTACTTGTGAAATTAAAGACAACTTTTGGTGTATATAATGTACAATATTAACCTTGATTGTGACTTTCATGTCCCCTAAATCGTTTGGTTGGCAGGCTTTGACAATGCAAGGTAGTAGTTTGAGTTCCATTGACGTTTTTCTTTTAGCCAAGGGCGTCACTTCCGTTGTGTTTTCTCCATCCACCATCCCTAACACAAAAAAAAAAAAAATCCATTTCAAGTTCACAGTTGGTTGCACTTTTACAGGTTAAGAATTTACCATGGAAGTCAATGAACTTTTTGGCCCATTCCCAAGCATTCGTCCCAAAGTCTCGACGGTGACTTTCTTAATCCTTAAGAAATTGTTGTGTGTTCAGTAGTTCATCTCAACTTCGATTGAGCAACATAGCTTGGACATTTCCCGCCGATCCTGTAATGACAGTTTTGTTTGAGTTACATCATCTAAGAAAGCTTTCAAGATCACTTGTATCTATATCAAGCTCATCGAAAGTATCCATTGTATTTGGTTGTGAGTGATAAGAGGTGAAAAAACCTTTCACAGTTTCTGGGTTTACCAAAGGTCGCGTGAGAGGCATATCAAGGGTGGTTTTGTGTTATAAATTGACCTACACATGCAATGTCCATCCTTAATTGTGTTTGGATGTGGCCCTCACATATATATTAAGGCGGAAAAGCAGCCCCATCATTCAATGCACCCCATCATTCAATGCATTACGTGAGTTACAATGCAAAGAATACTCTGACTGACATTTTTCCTCCGAAGTAGCCCCCTCATTAAATGACATAACATCATTTTACCAAAATGTCCTTGTCTTTGTAGTAGATGATTGTCCACTATTTACCGTCAACTCCAGTAACCACTGCAATCCTTGGACGTCAAATCCAGTGGACATAAAAGCAATCATAAATGATGGTTGGTTTACCTTCCCGCTATTATAACCCAAATGGTTGTATTGTCAGTTCACCCAATAAAAGCAAAGATCATTGTTGTTTTCATTCTCGCCATTCGACATCAAAAGGTCGAGGTTCAATACTTGCACTACATGTTGTTGTTATTGTCACCAAACTCACACCCACCACCATTCACTTCTTTGAATCGTAAGCTTGCACTGAGGACAAGTCCAACTTTATCGGCGCAACAACCACAGGTTAGTATTGGTCTGTATTTATTTCGATTTAAATGCCACTTTGAATGGTTCAATGGCATTGTGCAATGTATAACGATTAAATAAATGCAACCTCAAATTGTATTCAACTGTGTTGTTGTGCTAACATTAAATGTCATTTAAGGTTTACATTTTATGGTTGTTCTATGACGAGCCTTATAGTCTTCAATTGTGTGGGTCCATGGGCATACATAATGTTGTATTGAAAAGTATATTCCATTTTCAATGTGTTATACTAATTTTCTTACATCTCATGTTCATGTTTAATATGTTATTTTGTTCACTAGTTATTGAATGTGTTAAGTTAATCAGATAATAACACATGGTTAAACACAACCTATGTAAGTGTTGTCTGGACAAAATTCGCTGGAGCTACATGACAGGGTCATAGTAAAACTGCGCCATGTTACATAATTTCATCATTGGTGATAAAGTGTTGTTGAGTTAATCACATAATAAGGCATGGTTATACACAGACTATTTCGTAATTTTGTACAAGTCATGTTCAATATGTCATTTTTTTTCAGACCATGGACTATTCAATACATGTTGTTCCCCCGAGTCAGGATGAGCTTTATCAACTACCATACATTTCAAGAAATAATGTTGAGGATGAGGGAAATGAACTTGATAATGATAATGTTTCAAATGATGGTATAGAAATTGTCCCAGCGGTTGAAATGTCTTTTGATAGTGCAGATGATGTCAAAACATATCGGAAGTACGCCATACAAAAAGGTTTTGGAATAAGGACAATAACCTCAAATAAAGGGGCCCGACATTGAACTTAGGTACATAATGCTAGTATGTGCAAGAGCCGGGACATATGTTTCCGCCATCCCAACAGAAGTGTCAACACAACCAACTCAGACAGTTCAATGTGGTGCCCACATCACAGCTGGCAAGAAAGATGGAAACTGGTATATTATGTTCGTTAATCACCAGCATTCCCATGAATTAAGCCCAACCAAATCCAGATTGTTTTGTGGCAATAGAAAAATAAATCTACAAGAGAAGAGAACACTTGATATCAATGACGATGCTGGTGTGCGGATAAACAAGACTTATAAGTCACTAGTTTCATCCGCTGGTGATGAGAACCAAGAGCTGAAATTTAACCAACCTCAAGCACCTGCACAAATAAATAATTCAAAGGATGCTTTGCAAATTCCAAGTGGACCAATCACCAGGTCAAGGGCCCAAAAACTGAAAGAGGCATTGATTGGGCTGATTCAAGACATTTGGACTGCGCAAACAAAGTCTAAGATTCAATTGAAGTATAATCACATCCTTAATTTGATATGGGCTGATGAAGGAATTAAATGAAGGAGATTTGGGCTAAAAGCAAATCATTTGAAGAGAATGGCCCATAGAAAATGCATCACCAGATTTAATTGTAAATGGGCTATTTTGGGCTTAGGTTAAAATATGAAGAGTCACCCATTATTTTGTGGACGAATTTTAAATTTTTTATTTTGATGTATTTTGATTAATTTTCTATAGGGCTTAGAGTAGTCATATGCTTAGTAAATTGTGTTTTTCGTTTTCCCATCTGATGTAATAATTAGTCATCTATAAGTGTTCCAAAAAGCTGTTGTTGCATTAAATTTGGAGGCTTCTAGGCTGTTGAAGAGTTAGGTTAGCTTTTTAGAAGCTCAAACGTCTACTTAAGTAAGAAAACACATGTAAACAACAATTTTGAATTTGAAATACGAATTTGAATCTGGAAATTTCAGAAGTGAGAACTTCTCTCTTGAGTTCTTCATTTGGACTTGCAACTTATCAAGGGCTGATCATCCTTGTGGCGTTTACCTTACTTTAGGGTCTTTGCTGCGTTTTCTTTTTCGCAAGACAAGGGTTCTGGGTAGATCATCCTAAATCTGAATACTTGGGGATCTTGGGGCATTCAACTACTCTTTGTTGTGGGTTCTGGGGTTTATTCCTAACCGGGTTCACATCATTTGGTAATCAGAGCTTCGTTCCTAGCAGTCAGGTTATATCTTCTACTGTTTTACTAGTTATCTTGTTCTGAAATCTTTGTATCC